>OGNV01000245.1_pt1 | contig 54524 bp, 50 predicted proteins | sample 1573561 | NCBI WGS metagenome assembly OGNV01 (sample SAMEA2581892, study PRJEB24529) | metagenome | biome: Human gut stool | place: China | collected 2011
TGTTGCTGTTGCTGTTGCTGTTGCTGTTGCTGTTGCTGTTGCTGTTGCTGTTGCTTAGATTGTATCATCTGTTAATTATTGATTGCAACATGATACCTATCAGTAGTCGCATTTTTTATTTTCTTATAGGAACATTTCAGCCATTTCCTATCATTTAAGCTGTCTACACAGCAAAATGTTCCTATAAATTCTGTTTTTGAAGTCATCTTATAGGTCTTTTTCTGCATTTTCACAATGATTTTTTTAAAATACACCTATTTTTCTCAAATTCTACCTATAAAGTTAACTTATTTTTAAATTTTATAGGAAACGGCGGCTAAATCGGCAGGCAGAAGATAAAACTCATATAATAATAATGTTCCTTAACAAGTTGACACATTTCCACTAAGCGTATAATATTCAATTATTCACATAAGGCGCTTAAAAACAGCGCAGGAATGGAGTTTAATATGAGATTCGTAATACAGCGTGTTAATCATGCAAATGTTAAGATAGATGGCAAAGTTGTTGGAAATATCGGACATGGTCTTTTGATTCTTTTCGGGGCTGGTCAGGACGATACAGAAGAAATGCTTCCAAAATATGTAGACAAGATATGCAAAATGCGTATTTTTGAAGACGAGAATGGCAAAACTAATCTGTCTCTGGCAGATGTCGGTGGCGAGCTGCTTATTGTAAGCCAGTTTACACTTTATGCGGACTGCCGCAAAGGCAACCGCCCAAGCTTTACTAATGCCGGCGCGCCTGATATGGCTAACGCCCTTTATGAAAAATTCGTCGCAATGTGCCGTGAGCGTGTCCCTAAAGTTGAAACCGGCAGATTCGGTGCTGATATGAAGGTCAGCCTTGAAAACGACGGACCATTCACAATACTGATAGATAGTGAGGATTTCTGATATGTTTAGAATGTGGTGTAAGCTCTTTGACGACAGAGGGCATCTTATCAAAGACACTGTAATTAAAAATGCGGATTCTGATTTAAACAGAACCCGCAAAATATTCGCTGCTATTCATGACGCATGCTATGAATTCGACCTTGCCGAGCCAATCTGGCTCGATTCCAATGTTTCAGAATTCCAGCGCCACTCGAAAGTACGCTTCACTAAAGATAACTTTGTTGAAGATATCGAATTTGCTTATATGGAAATTGAGGTTATTGAGGAAGATTAGAAATACATTGACTTTTTGCGCGAAGAATATCAACTTTCGTCCGCAATATATCAATTTTAGTGCGAAGAATATCAATTTAATTTGATATATTGCGTTATGAAAAAGCATTTTTTCTTTTTAACATCTAATTATAGTAAAAATGCGGACTCCTCCCGGAATCCGCATTTTTATATTAAAACTAATAAATCATACATTCAATCAGCACAACCACTCCATCATTCCACCTTGCAATCCTGCCATTATATATTTCATCAGCTTCCTGCTGTGAAACAAGCGACTGACCGTGGTTTGCTGACCTTTCCGCTGACTCTTCAGAAGCATAATAATCAACCTTGCATTCATCTACAACATTTTTCGTGCCTGAAGAGAAATCATAAACCGTGAACCTTTCAAGTCCATCCCCCTGCCATACGCCTTTTATTCCGTCCATAATATAATAATTACCATTCGCTGAAACTATCGAAACAAATCCATTTTGTGAGTGGCTGTTTCCAACCTCTTTTTTATACAAAATCTGACCTGTAATGCCATCTTTGACTGTCACCGTAACATATTTTCTTGTATCCTTAAGTGCCTCATCGACATTGCTGATATCAGCAGCATATCCATATACCTCCATCGATACAACATCATCAACACCATCATGCGTAAGGTCGTACCTATATTCCGTGACGAGGTAATTCTGCATTTTATCATTGTCCTTTTGAATATCAGCCTCAATTCCGCTTTCCGACAATTTTCTACTGCCCTTAACACTTCCGCCTCCAAATGCCAGAACAGTAACAGCCACAACAATCATTATGAGTACAAATGCTGCACTTTTGTATGTTTTCCTACTGCCAGCAATTCTTTCAATCCGCTTCTTAAGTTCGCGGTAACCAGAGGACGCTCCCGATAAAAGATATATATCCGATAATCTGCCGGAATGTCTGGCGGCAGCATTTAACAGCATCTCACCATATTTCTGTCTCTCGCTTGCACTGCAATTTCTTATAACCGCTTCATCACAGAATAACTCGCAGTCCTCTTTGTGAAAATGTGCTGCCACCCACACAAGCGGATTAAACCAGTATATACATACACACAACATTCTCACTAACGCCCACCAGTTGTCTCTGTGTCTGTAGTGAGTCAGTTCATGGCTTATTATAAATTCATTATCCCCTACATTATTATTAACATAAACAGCTGGATGGACTACCCCATACAGACAAGCTGAATCCACAGCATTAGTATTATAAATGTTAATTCTATCTCTTTTGCCTGCTAACTTTCTTGATGACATAAGTCTGCCTGTAAATATAAGATTGCTCACAACTACAACAGCAAACATAACTACCATACCAGTCAGCCATATAATTCGTATATAATTTACAAGTTGCATATTCTTATCTGACCGCACATAACTTCCTATCTGTGCATTGCTATCTGACATCGCACTGCTTCCTGTCTGTATATTACCATCCACCTGTGCATTATTTGCTGCCTGCAGATTACCGTCCGACTGTGCACCGCTTCCTGCCTGCAAATCATCACCAATCTGTGAATCCGATACACTGTCCGATTTTTCCTGTACTTCGGTTGTGATGTCTCTGCTTTGAAGATTTATTACATTTTTAGTCAGATAATCTGTTACATTTACAACATTTCCAAATAACTGCACAGGTATTAAAAGACGCATTGCAACTAACGCCCACAATACACAGATTGCTCCGCTCTTTACTCTGCTGCCAAAAAATTTCCGCAAAATCATTACCACAACAATCATTATGCTTGATGTTATAACTACATTAATCAGCTTTCTCACCTGCCTTCTTCAAAATAGCCTGCAACTCATTAATCTCATCCTTACTAAGTTCGTTAGATTTGACAAGCGTGCTCATCATCATATTGACTGAACCCTTAAACACTCTATCAAGCAGACTCTTTGTCTCCGACAATGCCACATCTTCCTTCTTTACCAGCGGATAATATTCCCTTGCCCTGCCGCCTTCACTGTAAGCAATCAGCCCCTTATCCACCATTCTTCCAAGCATTGTGACAACCGTACTTTTGCTCCAGCCAGTCTCCTCTTCGAGCATGTGATACAACTGCATCATAGTATATGGCTGCTCCCATAGCTTCTCCATAATTGTCCATTCACTCTTATTTAAAGTCATCGTTTTCCCTCTCCTGTAGTTCTACATCTGTCAACCTAAAGATATCATTTTGTTTTACAAATGTCAACCTCTTTATTTTAAAAAACGGACTCTGGCAATAACCAGAATCCGCACAGTCCACATATTCATTATAAAAATATATATTATACAATAACATTTCGCTCTTCCCCGTCCATATATGCCCTGATATTAAGATATATCTCGTCCATCAGGCGGGTTCTCGCCTCATATGTCGCCCATGCAACATGAGGGGTAACGATAAGCTTGTTGCTGTCCTTAATTGTAAGAAGAGGATTGTCCTTAGCAACCGGCTCAGTGGTTATTACATCAAGTCCTGCTGCTGCAATCACGCCTTCGTTAAGCGCTCTTACAAGGTCTGCGTCATTAACAATCGGGCCACGTCCAAGATTCAGAAGAACTGCGCTGCTCTTCATCTTCTTAAATGTCTCATAATTAAACAGATTTTCTGTATATTTGTTAAGCGGTGCGTGAATTGACACGATGTCCGATTTCTTCAAAAATTCATCAAGCTCATATCTTTCGTATGGCACATCATAGCTGTGACCGCTTGCTGAATAGTATATTACATTACAGCCAAAGTCTGCCGCAATCTTAGCAACGCCTCTTCCTATATTGCCAAGTCCGACAATTCCCCATGTCTTTCCTGCCAGTTCGTGAAACACATTTGCAAAATGTGAGAAGCAAGGCCACTCTGCATACTCGCCGCTCTTTACGAAATCATCATAATATCTCATCTTCTCGACAAGATAAAATGCAAGTGCAAATGTGTGCTGTATAACTGACTGTGTTGAATATCCAGCAACATTGGCAACCCTTATTCCATGCGCTTTGGCATATTCTATATCAATATTGTTGTAGCCTGTAGCTGCCTCTGCCACCATCTTAAGATTAGACGCGGCTGCCATGCACTCTGCGTTCATGTTAGTTTTATTAATAATAACGACATCAGGATTATGCTCTTTCATTCTTGCAACAGCTTCCTCATAAGAACTTAAGCTGTATGTCACAACTTCGCCAAGCCTGTTAAACTGCTCAAGCGAAATATCATCTCCGTATGTCATAGTTTCCAACATAAGTATCTTCATAATAATCCTCCGTTTCTGCACATTTTTGCATAATTATCGTACATTTTTAATAATTTCCCTGTACTGTTTATTTAGTTTCACAAGCTCCCTGTCTACATTTTTTAGTAAAAAAAGTCGTCCTGCACCTTTCATTTTCTTAAATGGTTTTACAGTCAGCCTGCTATGTATATCGACATTTCCGCTGTCATCATCTGCATAATTTCTGATTGCTATTAATACAGTCTGCATACAAACCTCCCAAATGACATTGAATACTACCGCATTATACATCTTAATTAAAGCAGATATTGTCGAACCACCGTCTGATTAAATATTTGCAACAAGTTCCTTCATAACCTTGACATTGTTAGCAATTGCGAGCTTTTCAAATGCCGGGTAATCCATTGTTGCACTGTCATCAGCCTTATCTGATATAGTTCTTAATATTACAAATGGAACTTTATTAAGGTAAGAAACCTGTGCTATCGCTGCTCCCTCCATCTCTGTACAGAAGCCATCGAAATTGCTGCTGATTCTCTCCTTAACAGCCTTGTCTGATATGAACTGGTCGCCGCTTACAACTCTGCCGACATGAACTCCGATTTCCGGAACTGCATTTTTACAAGCCTCGCCAGCAAGTTTAATAAGTCTTTCGTCTGCTGCAAATGAAAGTGTATCCATTCTTGGAATCTGTCCTAAAGGATATCCAAATCCTGTCGCATCCATGTCATGATGAAGAACATCTGATGAAATAACAACATCTGCAATATCAATCTCTGCCTTAAGTGAACCAGCAATTCCTGTATTAATAATGTAGTCTGCTTTGAAGTCATCGACAAGAATCTGTGTGCATGCCGCAGCATTAACCTTACCAATTCCGCTTCTTACAATAACAACATCTTTCCCGGCAAGCTTTCCTGCTTTAAATGTCATGCATGCCTTAGTTTCCTCGCGTGTAATCTCCATTACCTCAACAAGCTGCTCTACTTCCTCGTCCATCGCACCAATAATACCTATCATAAATCCTCCTTATATATCCATTTCAAACTGCATACATTATAATTGAACATTTGCAATAAAACAACTTATGCTTTTTCATATCTTCCAAAGGTGTTATAATATAGTCAGGTATGTATCAGAAGCTGTGTGAGCAAATGATAAATTAGCACAGAGCACGCTTGCGCTGCTTGTCGTTCGCAGCGGTACTAAGCTTGCTATAAGCACATATCTGCGATATCTGCTTACAGCGCGCTAAGTGCCGACGACTCCAAAGCACTCTGTGCCACTTTATCATTTGCTCACACAGACACATACATCCCTCACCCAATTATATATAAGCAGAAAGATTAGTGTAAATAATATATTTTTACACTATGTGCCTAAAACAGCACAAGAATGGAGGATTAATATGAAATTCAAGACATCAGGCGTATGTTCACGTGCAATAGATTTTGATGTTGTTGATGGAAAGGTTGTTAATGTGCATTTCACTGGCGGATGTGCTGGCAATACTCAGGGCGTTGCTGCTCTTATCGAGGGCATGGACATTGACGAAGCTATCAAAAGAATGGACGGTATCAAATGTGGCTATAAGGACACATCATGTCCTGATCAGCTTGCTAAAGCCTTAAAGGAATATAAGAAAGATAATGAATAGTGTCGCGCGATTTAAAAGAGTTTATGTCGAGATAACAAGCAGCTGCAACCTGCACTGTTCTTTCTGTCAGGAAACTCTGAGAAAACCACATTTTATGAGTGTGAACGAATTCCGCACAGTGATTGAAAGAATCGGACATTATACTAATTACATTTATCTTCATGTTAAAGGTGAGCCGCTTCTGCATCCACAGCTTGGTGAAATTCTTAAGATATGTCAGGACGCTGATATGACAGTAAATCTTACTACCAATGCCACTCTTATTAAAGAGAAGCTTCCCGTTTTACTGGAGTATCCTGTGCATCAGATTAATGTGTCGCTTCACAGTGCTGACGATAACGACTGCATTGACATGGATTCTTATATTCATAATCTTTTTGAATCCTGCGAAATGCTTCTTGATAAGACTGAAACAGAGATTTCACTAAGACTCTGGAATACTAAGAAAGAGCCATTTCTGTTTGGTGAGAAGAACTGCACAATCAAGAGACATCTTTATATAAATGTTCAGTCTCCGTTTGAATGGCCTGATGTGAACAGCACTTATTGCAATGAGCGCGGATTCTGTCAGGGACTCCGCCAGCATATGGCTATTCTGTGTGACGGAACTGTCGTTCCATGCTGTCTTGACGGTAATGGAGTGATGGCTCTTGGCAATATTCTTGATTCAACACTTGAGGAAATCCTTTCAAACCCACGAAGCGTTGCATTTATGGAAGGATTCAAGAAAAAGACTGCGGTCGAACCGCTCTGTATGCATTGCAGCTTTAAGGAAAGATTTGCTCATAAAATGTAATGATACATTTGAACAAATCGGACATTTTATTATATTTTCAGGAGAATGACCTATGAAAAAAATAGTACTTACCGGTGGTGGTACTGCCGGACATGTAACACCTAATATTGCCCTGCTTCCAAGCCTTAAGGAAGCCGGCTACGAGGTTTTCTATATCGGTTCATATACCGGTATTGAGAAAACTCTTATTGAAGATCTTGGAATTCCTTATTATGGTATTTCATCCGGCAAATTAAGAAGATACAGAAGTCTTAAGAATCTGTCTGATCCATTCCGTGTGCTTCATGGACTTTTTCAGGCTAAGAGACTTATGAAAAAAATCAAACCTGATATCGTATTTTCTAAGGGAGGCTTCGTGTCTGTACCTGTTGTTCTTGCCGCCGGAAGCCGTCATATTCCAGTAATTATCCACGAATCTGATATGACACCCGGCCTTGCCAACAAGATTGCTATGAGAAAAGCAACTAAAATATGCTGCAATTTCCCAGAGACACTCAAGTACCTTCCTGAAGGAAAAGCTGTTCTTACAGGTTCTCCTATCAGACAGGAGCTTTTGCTTGGCAACAAAGCAGCCGGACTTGACCTTTGCAACTTCACAACTGACAAACCTATTATTCTTGTTGTCGGCGGAAGTACTGGCGCTGTCCATGTAAATGAGGCTGTAAGAAGCATTTTACCTGAGCTTCTTAAGGATTTTCAAGTTGTTCACCTGTGTGGAAAAGGCAAGATGGACGAATCACTCAATGGAACTCCCGGCTATGTCCAGTTCGAGTACATAAGCGAGCAGATGCGCGACCTTTTCGCAATCAGTTCTATCGTTATCTCGCGTGCGGGTGCCAATGCCATATGCGAACTGCTTGCTCTCAAGAAGCCTAATCTTCTTATTCCGCTTTCTGCTAATGCAAGCCGCGGCGACCAGATTCTTAATGCCAATTCTTTCAAGGAACATGGTTATTCCATGGTTCTTACAGAGGAGGATATGACTAAGGATACTTTACTTGCCGCAGTCCGCAAGCTTTATGCTGACAGACACCAGTACATCATTAATATGGAAAAAAGTGAGCAGCAGGATTCTATTGACAAAATTATGAATTTAATTAAAGATAATAGTAAATAATAATCCGGAGGTGATTTTATGGGCGCTGTTAAACATAGCCGTCAGCGTGACGCTATCAAAACATTTCTTATGTCACGAAAAGACCACCCAACTGCCGATGTTGTATACACATTTGTCAAAAATGATTTTCCAAGCATAAGTCTTGGCACAGTTTATAGAAACCTTTCTTTTCTTGTGGAGCATGGCGAAGCTGTCACTGTTCCATGTGAGGACGGATTTGTGCATTATGATGCCAACACTGCACCACATCTGCATTTTCAGTGCAGAAAGTGCAAATGTTTAATTGATATCACCAATCCATCTGACAATGAAATCCTTGAAAATCTCGGAGCTAATGTATCATCACATTTTCCAGGCAAAATCGAGGCGGGTTCAGTCTGCTTCTATGGATTGTGTGAAAAATGTGCTTCGGAAAATTAATATTTTTATAAGTCAATAAAATAAAAATAGGAATCATTCCTATTTTTATTGACAAACTGATTTATTTCTGTTATATTCTAGTTACGAACTGATGAAACATTTTCAGAAGTTCCGATAAGTAGAGTTCAGGCTTATGCCTGTTATGTTTATAAACGAAAGGAGATTATTATTATGAAGTATGTATGTACAGTTTGTGGTTATGTTTATGAAGGAGAATCTCTTCCAGCAGATTTCGTCTGTCCAGTATGTAAGGCTCCAGCAAGTAAGTTTGCTGCACAGACAGGTGAGAGAGAATGGGCTGCTGAGCATGTTGTTGGCGTAGCTAAGGGTGTAAGCGAGGATATCGTTGCTGACCTCAGAGCTAACTTTGAAGGTGAATGTTCAGAAGTTGGTATGTACCTTGCTATGGCAAGAGTTGCTCACAGAGAGGGTTATCCAGAAATCGGTCTTTACTATGAGAAGGCTGCATGGGAAGAAGCTGAGCATGCTGCTAAGTTCGCTGAACTCCTCGGCGAGGTTGTAACAGACAGCACTAAGAAGAATCTTGAGATGAGAGTTGAAGCTGAGAACGGCGCAACAGCAGGTAAGACTGACCTTGCTAAGAGAGCTAAGGCTGCTAACCTTGACGCAATCCATGATACAGTTCATGAAATGGCTCGTGACGAGGCTAGACATGGTAAGGCATTCGAGGGACTTCTTAAGAGATACTTTGGTTAATCAATATCAACTTGAAAGTCACCAATATAGCATAGTATAAGATTTAAGAGGAATAAGTTTTTTTGGCTTATTCCTCTTTTTTAGTGTTTCAGTAAGACAAATTAAAAAAACAGCAATGTAAACACATTCAATCCAATTCCAAGATATGGCTACAATAAATCCGCGTAAATATCCATTTAAAATTTATATCAAATTGTATTGATATATATATTCCTTTGTGATAACAATATACTAAAAGAATTTTTCTTTTATCTTAAGCAATCTTCGACTTTTATTAATTTTGTCAGTTGCTTATCACGCCAGACATTCATCTATGCATAGTCATATATTAATGTCATTCGGCAGTAACCCCATAACCTATAATTTAATAATGCTGGCTTGTATTAGGTACTTGCAGATGCTAATATACTTACATAGGAACTATTAGTATGTTTGAAGAGGCTAAGGAATGCTCATGTGCTATAAAGTAGCACACAAGAATTTGACAGACAGCAGCCCAACTATTTCTAAACTCTTGCTTTTAGAAGATACCTTTGCTATAATTAGAAATAGGAGTGAGCTACATGAAAAATAGAATCGTAATTGACGAATTAAAAAAACGAATCAGCTCTGTGCAAATGTATCCGATGAAGCATTGTGCGGAGCTTAAACTAAAAGCATGATTGCTTTCTTTTTCATCGGGAAATAGGGAAACAAGCAAGAATAAGGGTATTGAGATTTTAATACCATCTGTTTTGTGTACCTATTTCCTCGATGATAGAAACGAGCAGACTTTAGTTAGAGACTGTGGACAATGTTTTGCCATAGTCTCTATTTTTATATTTACTTTTAGGGGCTATGGTAGATTATCGCCATAGTCTCTATTTTTTTGAAAGGAACAATCTTTATGAATGAATACAAATGGAAAAGCCATATTGCTCGGTTTTTATCTGCGCAAACAATATCCCTGTTGGGTTCATCTATTGTTCAATATGCAATAATTTGGTATATCACATTAACAACTTCTTCCGGGAAAATGATAACCCTCTCCACTTTATGCGGGTTCTTACCGCAAATATTGATTTCCCTTTTTGCAGGAGTATGGATTGATCGTTATAGCCGAAAAAGGATTGTGATGATAACGGATTGCTTTATTGCAAGTGCTACTCTGATATTAGCTGTATTTTTTCTTACTGGACACAAGAATATCGAATTGCTTTTAGTTGTTTTAGCAATCCGGTCTGCCGGGACGGGAATACAAACTCCAGCAGTAAATGCAATTATCCCCCAAATAGTTCCACAAAAATATCTAATGCAAGTTAATGGATTTAACAGCACTTTATCATCAATTATTATGTTTGTTTCTCCAGCTATTAGCGGTGCTATTCTGTCGATAGCAACATTAGAAGCAACTTTATTTATTGATATTTTTACTGCTTTAGTTGGAGTGAGTATAACCTCAACGGTTCCAGTAAAGTCCTTAAATATCGAAGTCAGAATGACCAAATCACATTTCACAGAAATGAAGGAGGGCGCAGTCTATCTAAAGAATCATACTTTTATGAGCAGACTGCTGATTTTTCAATTACTCATTTTATTTCTAATTAGTCCATCTGCTTTTTTAACCCCGCTCATGGTAAGCAGAACATTTGGAACAGAAGTTTGGCGCTTAACCATGAGTGAAATGACATATAGTTTTGGAATGATTATTGGAGGAGCAATTATTACATCATGGGGTGGTTTTAAGAAAAAACTGAATACTACATTAGTGGCAGGTGGAGTTTATGGTATGCTGATGATAGGGTTAGGAATTTCTCCTGTATTCATAGTTTATTTAATTTTTAATGTGCTAATAGGAATTACATCTCCTTGCTATAATACTCCGATTACAGCGTCTATCCAAGAGAAAGTTGAGCAGGAAATGCAAGGGCGCATATTCAGCTTCATGCAGATTGCCAATTCTTGTGCATTACCGTTAGGCATGATATTTTTTGGACCACTCGCTGACATTATAAATATCCAATCTCTTTTAATTATTTCTGGAATTTTAGTTTTTAGTATATCAACATTCGTATATATAAGGAGAGGCTTTTATGAATAATTTTGAAGATTACAAAGTCCATATCCAGTACACATTCAATGCATTTTATAAGGTTGTCATTCGTCACGCCGCCATAGACCAAATTTTGAAGCTGCGCCGGAGGTGGGAACGGGAAGTTTCCCTTGACTATCTGATGAATGAGAGGTTTGTCCAGCTTGCCGAGCCGGAACAGCTTGAAGAACATCTTTTTACCGCCTGCGGCCAGACCGCCGTTCTGTACCATGCGGAACTTGCCGCCGCCCTTGCCCGTTTGCCGGAGCAGACACAGGAAGAAATTTTCCGCTATTATTTCATGCGCCAGCCGCAGCGAGTGATCGGCGTACATATCGGCCGGACACGCAGCACAGCGGGGCGGCATATCCAGCTTGCCTTGCAGCAGTTACGGCGGCTCATGGAGGGAAAAGACCATGAGTAAACTTCTCCCCTATGAAACCATTGTCAAAGCCCATGAGGGCGACCCAGACGCAGTAAACGATGTTCTGTCCCACTATGCCGGATATATCCACCACTTCTCCAAAATGAATGGACAGGTCAAGGAGGACACCACAGCCACCGCTGCCGACAAGATGATGAAAGTGCTGGAAGCCGAAGCCAGAGCCGGACAGAATACGCCGTATACGGCATAATGCGATAAGCCGCACAGCAAAAACCGTCATTTTAACAGGACGTAAAGAAGCAAAAACCGCTGTACAGCCGCCCCCGTCCCTTGGTACAATGAAACCACGGAATAGTGGGGCTGGCTGTCGGAAACGGAGGATTTTATGTTAAGACAAGCCACCCAAAACCTCATTACCGCCCTTTATCCGAGATTGTCCCATGAGGACGAGTTGCAAGGCGAAAGCAATTCCATATCGAACCAGAAAAGGATTTTGGAAACCTACGCCAAGCAGAACGGCTTTACCAATCTGCGCTGGTACACCGACGACGGCTTTTCCGGCGCGAACTTTCAAAGACCCGGTTTTCAAGCCATGCTTGCAGACATTGAAGCGGGGCTTGTGGGAACCGTTATCGTCAAGGACATGTCCCGGTTAGGGCGAAATTATCTCCAAGTGGGAATGTACACGGAAATGATTTTCCCACAGAAGAACGTCCGTTTTATTGCTATCAATGACGGCGTTGACAGCGCACAGGGCGAAAATGACTTTGCCCCTCTGCGTAATATTTTTAACGAATGGTTGGTGAGAGATACAAGCAAAAAAATCAAAGCAGTCAAACGCTCCAAGGGCATGAGCGACAAGCCCATTACAAGCATTTTCTTAATCTGCCGGTAGATCAGCTGTTTGAATACAAGAGTACCGATCTGCCATCAAATGAAGGAGAAGACTGCCATGAAAAGTAACACCACTATCAATTTCAAAACCATTGCTGTTGATTTTGACGGTACCCTGTGTTACAGCAAATGGCCAAATCTCGATCAGCCAAACCAGGCACTGATTGAGTATCTTCAGGAATGGAAACGCAATTGCAACAAACTCATTCTCTAGACCTGCCGCGCCGGCGAAGCTCTGTCGAAAGCTGTCGAATGGTGCCGGGAACAGAACCTTGAATTTGATGCCGTGAATGACAACCTTCCGAAAATCATAGAATTCTACGGACACAACAGCCGCAAGATATCCTGCGACTACTATATTGATGACCGGATGCTGCTTCCGGAAAATGCAAAGGCATAGTACCTGTGATGGGTGCTATGCCTTATTTGTAATTATTCATTTTCCATTTTTTAAATTTTCAAACTTTTTCTTACCATACATTAATAAATAATAATGACCATTCAATTCCTCAATAATATTTTCTACTATTTGATTCTTTATGCTTCTTATAGGAAATTTTTCATTTTTACTTTTATCATATACTTCTTTTTTTTCAATCTTTAAAATTGCTGGCTCTATTTCATCAATAAATTTTGCCATAACAACGTCATTTTTTCCTGTCCCATTAACATGCATCCTAAAATGCCAAGAATGAGAACAAGATTTGCGATAACATTCTAATAACGGCTTATATATCTGATTATATACATATTTTCTTTCTTTTTCCGAAAATAAATCAATTTTTGAATATGCCATGTCCCAGTGCGATGTATCATAGTCTGCTAATTTAAGAAAAAAATCTATCTTTTGATCAGAATTTAAATCATGCTGGTATCTGTTAAAAGCATTTACAATTTTAATTGTTTCGGTATAAAACTCTTCCAACACGGTCTTTCGTTCTACAAAATAACCAATAATTGATGAAATAAAATTAAGCATTGCACCAGTAAAAATACCCAGCATTACATTACACCAAAATTGATTCAAACACACATAATTTAATATCAGTGCTATCAGAAAGGAAACAACTGATAGTATAGATGATATTATTATTCCTTTTTTATAAATTGTCATAACCTATCCTTTCAATATATCATATTATAAATTAAATACTATGGTTTGATCTAATTCTTAATTTCTATCTTAAATCAGTTTTTGCCAATGAGTTCTCTATACACTCAGCCATCATTTGTAATTCTGTTTCATCTCTAGATACAACAACTTTCATAAGATGCTTTACATCCAACAAAATACCTTGAATATTTTCATAAGTTTTTTCATTACTTTTCCAATTGCTAATTCCAACACCTATATTTTCAATGCTATTTTTCACACCTGAATATGGCATTATAAACGCATTAAATACCTTGTAATCATTTCCATGTATTAGCTTAAATTTATCTTGTTCTGCAATATATTCACCATATGTAATCTGTTTATTTATTGACGTTGACTCTGGAAGATCCGATGGATATCGTGTCATACCATACTTATAGTATTTTGCATCCAACACATATATGTTTCCATTCCACAACATTATCGTATCTGGTTCAAGACAAGCATTCTCATATTTTTTTCCGTTTATAATCCAACTCGTTTTAGGAAAATACTTTTCTTTGCCAAGTATACCGTATGTTTTATCTATTAAGCTCTCCCATACATATTCAAATCTATATGTCCCATATTTATAATCTTTTGATTCGTTACTATCTCCAGTAAAATCAATTATTGCTAACATAGCCTTAAACAACCTACGATTTCTGTCATTAAAAGTTTTGGTTATTTTCTGAATTATTACTGATTTAAAAAGTTTCCTATTAAATTTAGTCTTAGGCACCTGTGGAACATATGTTGTAAATAACCATCCTACTTTACAAAAGCTCTCGTAAACACAATATTCATGAATTAAAGAAATTAGTTCATCCTCATTAATCTGATTCTTTTTTGTAACAAAATCTAAGTAAAAAGCATTATTATATTCAACATAAGGCTTCTGTGTTTTTATCGTTCGGTTCCAGTCTATCTTGCCTCGCTTTGAAACTACATATTGAATTTCTCGCTCTTTGTAATATCCACGCTCGTAATAATCCTTTATTACAGATATGTATGCTTGTATTGGGAACATAGTGTAATCATATTCCCTTGCCTGCTGATATATATATGATTCTTTTTTACCTGTGGTATTAGCAATTGTATCAATAAGCAAAAATATATCTTTTCTTAACTCTTTATCATTCTCTGAAATTTTAAATCCCAACGGAAAATGAACACTAAATTCACCATTCTCACACTTAAATCCTACAAAAGTATCCTGATCTCTATTTTGATTAACAGAACATCTTTCTCGTATAGACAAATCTTTCATAAAATACTTCACCTGCTTTACTCATCAGATTCCGGATTAGATCGTTCTTTCATTTCTTTTAGCATTTTGGCATAAACCTCTTCTCGAAGTACAGATTTTAGTTTATCAGATGTGCTCGTCTCATATGTTTCTATTACTTCTTCAAGCGAACCAAACTTTGCATCAAATACTGCTTCTTTATCCATTTTAAATGCATCATCCCAAAGATACTTCAAAACTTTTTCAGCAAATGTATGTGCTCCAAGTTCATTCTTTTTGATAAAATATGCACCCAAACGTTTGTCTTCCGAGCTATTAATATCTCTGTTAATTTCAATAATCTGATTATTAATTACTGTTGCAAATGTTCCCCAATCAAGACAGCTGCCTTGAATCTCATCCATTGCATGATTTCCTTTTTCAAAAATAAATTTGTTAGGAATATGTTCCATTTCCCACCTTCTTTGAAAAGCTGTATCAAGTGTAAATACATTCTGATCAGCAGTATTCATCGTAGCTAATACAAACATATTTGATGGTATTTTTACTTCATGTTGAGAATCGCCATATACTATTTCAGCAACATCATAATTTGAAATTCCATACTCGCTTTCCCCGACAATATCTTCCGGGTAATTATCGGAATCCTTTCTATCTAGAAGCTGAAATATTTCTCCAAAAATAGCCGGTGCATTACCTCTATTAATTTCTTCAATAATTAAATAATAATAATTACTCGGATCTTTCCACGCTTTTTCAACCATCTTCGTAAATGGACCTGGTGTAAATATATATTTTAAGTTTCCATCAACAACTCTTGGAAGAATTTGTCCTACAAAATCTGAATACGTATAATCAGGATGAAATACAACCCTCTCTATTCGACGAGTATCTGCACAATATTGTTTTGCAATTTGATGACTCTTTCCTGCTCCAGGCACACCATAAAGAAGTATATTTTTTCCACCTGTAAGTCGCCGAGATATCGTATTATTATTTGTTATATCAATCTGATCTGAGACTTTAGCTGATATTCCGTGAAATTTACAAAAATTACTGTACTTATATCTATCAAAAAACTCTTCCCTGCTCTTTGGATTTGGAATTGCAAATTCCTTCTCTATAAATTCTATCTGTCTTTCCAAATATTCTATATTTTGCTGTTCAATATAGAAATAATGTTTATCACCTATCTTCTCATATTTTAATGGTTTACAATATGCCTTCAATGCATTCATAAGAATATCATCGCTTTTCCCACCAATTTTTCTATTGAAAAAGTCATAATAATCAACACGATAATCGGAATTAGCAAGAATTTCTTTTGCTAGTTCACAATATATAAGCATAGGTTCATCATCTGAATTAACATATGGATTTGGTGCAAAATATGTTTTTATCCAAAATTCAACATATTTATTCAAGTAATCATCATCAAATGTATAAAGATAAGACTGCACTCGAAAGTTTCCTGTACCACGATCCTCTAATCCAAATTGACATGCCTGTTGATAGGAAGTCTTCTTATATCCTTTTGATATATTTTCGATTTCTTCTCCAGCTTCACCCCATGTCATCTTTTCTGCCTGATCCGGATATACCTCTAACAATGCCTTTAAGTTTTCAACCGTAAAATTTCTAAAACGTGCAAATGGTGAAAATGCCATGTTTTTATTCCTCCTCTTCAAATATTCCCGGACAACATTTAATAACTTGCTCCATAATATGAATCAAAACATCAACCACTATCGAATTACCCGCCTGCTGATACATAGATGTATCAGATACAACTATCTGAAAACTATCTGAGAATCCCATAAGACGCAAACATTCTCTTGGCGTGAGTTTTCTCAATCTTCCATCTGTAGTAACATAGTTATCAACTCCCGCTCTATGCATTTTGTGCATTGTTGTAAGAAGAGGTCGTGCTACATCAAGATCGGTTTTAGGTTTACTATAAAAATTTTTAGTTCCAGTTGCCAAAACATATTTTTCAACCTTTTCTGACAAAAAATATTTTTCAAGATCTGGAATATTATTTGCCTTTGCATCCTCTTCCGATTGGAACACAAAATCACCATGCCAATTAAACTGTTGATTTTTCTTTTGACATAGCTGCACTTCTCCATCAATTTGCGTGAATTTCTTCGTAAGATTTTTCTCCATTGTAACAAATTCAACTCCTTTACGTGGCAAAAAATACCCTCCTGGAGCATTATCCATTAAAAAATCTTTCATTTTTCTTTCCAGTGGAATTGGTTCAGGAAACTCAAACTCGTTCTCTGTTAACATATCTTCTCTTATTCCTACTACAAACAATCTTTCTCTATTTTGAGGAATTCCATAATTTTTAGCATTAAGGACAGTCCATGTAAATTTATATCCCAATTCCTTAAAAACTTCCTGCATCTTATTCCATGTTTTTCCACTATCATGAGAAGTAACTGCTCGAACATTCTCATAAATAAATACCTTCGGTTTTATTTCATCAATAAGTCGTGCATATTCATAAAATAATGTTCCTCTTGTATCTTCCAAGCCTCTCTGTTTTCCTACAAGCGAAAATGATTGACATGGACTTCCACCAACAAATAAATCTACTTGCCCCGCATACTGTCTACCATTAAGAAAAGCAACATTCCAATGATAATTTTCATCTGAGACCTCATAATTCGCCATATAAGACTGTTTCACCTTATTACGCTTTTCCATTCCCTTATAAAGCGAATCAACATATTTTTTTCTTGCTTTCCAATCATCCCCCATTGATTCTAGTTCTTTTTGAACTTTCATATAATTGATTTTCTCATGAAGCTGACTGGTTCTTTGAGACAAATCCTGCACGCGCCTGATGATTTTTTTCCCCTCTACAGATTCTAATCTTTCGTAAAGAGTTTTTACAATAGGAGATATACTTCTCCAATCAATACCATCAACGCTATCATAATCAATATCTTTTCCTAAATCTTCAAGAGCATTATCCTTTTTGTAATCATTTGATATCTCAAGCATAATTTGCAATTCTCTCAAACACGCTTGTTCTGTTGATCCCTTTCCAATTTCGGATAAAAATTTACTATACTCTTTTATCCTTGATTTTTTGACATCCTTCATTTGAAGTATTTTGTCGAGTGCTTCTGCAACGATATTATCTTCACTAGGAGAAATTGATTTAATAGTTTCATATACTTTTGAATATTCTGACAACGCTTCTATAAGCATATTTTTTAATTGGTTCTTATATAAGTCTTCAACTTCATCATTAAATTGGATATTCTCAATAGTTTTTTTCAATACATCTAATTCCAGCTTAATTTCATCAAGATTCATTCCTATGTCTTTTGTTAATATTTCAACATCACCATTATCACAAGCAAAAACAATCTTATTATCTATATTCATTCGATCTAATGCATGCTCAATAGCACCGATTCCACTAAATACTGTTGCTAATCTAATCATTATTTTCTCCCTCGGGCTCCTCAACCATTTCCATAATATCTGAAATATCACATTGCAGTGCAGTGCATATTTTTCTTAAAATTTCAGTATTCACATTTTCATTTTTTGATAATTTTGCAATTGATGTTGAACTTATTCCAGCTTTTTCAGCCAAATCTTTTTTTAACATATCTCTATCAATAAGAAGCTTCCACAATTTTTTATAACTTGTCTGCATGTTTTCCTCCTAACTTTGCAAATAAATAATTCCTACTAATATTAACATAAAGATGTTTTTTTGTACACCTCTATTTTAGCGTTCTCAAAGTTAATTTACAGTTTTAATAAATTGAACTCTGGTTTCTGCTAATTTTGTAATATAGCAGATTATACGAAGCATTCAATTCGTCAATTCGTCCAATTCACCACAATTTTATTTCTTTAATATTTGATTATACATGTAATTTTTGCTAAACTAAAATAAAAACTATAGGGGGAATCACTTTATGTACATTTCTGATGGAAACTACCATTTATTTAGCAATCTTCCAGCTTATGGTTCGCGCATAATCGAAAAAGAATCTGGAGGTATAGGTGGGGAAATTTTTTTCAATGAAGACGATAAAGAATTTTTTAACATTACAGGAAAAATAATCCATGAGCAAGGAAAAAACTCAAATAGCTCAAAACAACTTTATGAATTACATCCATTAAATGAATATCTTTTTGACTTTGAAAATCTATTTAGTTACTTATTAGATATCAAAAATGAATTTATCAATCACACTCTTAATACATATAAAACATTTACTCGTGATGCAGATAAAGATAAAAGAATTGATTTAGACGGATGGGAATCTCGAAAGCAAACTATTATTGACTTAAAAGATAATTTGTCATTTAAAATGTATCTAAAAAAATCTACTAATAACAGATGCTTTATCGGATCATCAGATTCTTCCAACATATATTCAAAAATAATAACATATACTGTAATTCCAAATTACACAAATCTTACTATTCAACGAATTGACAAGGAAGATGGTGGCGCTAAATATATATTCCGATTGTTCTTTAATAACAATATGGAAGATTTAGTTGAAACCAAAAAGACTACCAAACAGGAAACTGTCCTACGAAAAGAAAAGACTGTTGAAGAACTTATATCTGCTGCCATTAAGCAAGAACAGAAGAAAACAACTTCTCAACATACTGCCTCCAATCCATACGGAAATCAACATCCAAAAAAGCGAATTTCAAATGAATATGAACGAAATACTACTATATCTGCTGCAGTTAAACAAAGAGCCGAAGGGAAATGTGATTTATGTGGTAACGATGCACCATTTTTAGATGATTCAGGACAACCATTTCTTGAAGAGCATCATGTAGAATGGTTAATGAATGGAGGCTCCGACTCTTTAAATAATGCCGTTGCACTTTGCCCAAATTGTCATCGAAAAATGCATATATGTAATGATGCTTCTGATGTTGAAAAGCTATATCAAAGAATAAAATATTATTCTGAAAAATATGCAAAAATAATTAATGATGCAAAACAATAAAGTTGCTTCGCAAGTTAGCAAGCAGTGCTCTCGTACGTACGTGAGTGCATCTTGCTTGTTGGAGGCACATCCCCAATCCCATTAGAATGTCATCTTTGATGCCAAGCTGCGCACTCACTTTGTGAGTGCTGATACATTCCTGCTTTGCCGGAATTGCAAAAAAGCGGGCAACCACCAATTTTCATTTTGATGCTTGCCCGTAAGTTTATCTCTGTTGCTGTCGTTTCTTTTTCAGGTCTTCCTCCTGATTCCATATCTGCTGTGTAGCATAGAAGGATTCCACATTTTGCTTCGCAATCTGATAATCCCGCATCTCTTTTTTTATTTTTTGTACTCGCTGTAAGCTGCTTTTTTCTCAGAAAGCAGTCGTGCAAATTCTTCATTCAGATCTCTTACCTTCGGAATTTTCCCGTCCGTAAGTTTTGAAAATGCTTCCTTTGCTGCCTTGTGAAGAATGATTTCATCACGATGCGCCTCATAGAATTTTTTGCTGTAACCGGATTTACGATACGCAATGTATGTATCTCTAGTCTTTGCATAATTGATAATATGCGTTTTAAGAACCTTGTTCTGCGCCATCTTTTCCTCAGCATCTTTGATGATTTTCATAAGTTCATGATATCTGACTGAACTTCCATTCACCAAAGCATCCAAAGTTTCCTTATCGTGAATATCATGCTGCTGCAAAAACAGAATAGACTCAGCAAACTGTTTTACATTATATTTTTTCGCCCAGCGGATTTTCTCAGCAGCAAATTTTCTTCGGTGCCCGGATATAATCTCATAACATCCATCTTTCTTTGGTCGTACTATTAAAGGATTTAAGATACCATACTTTTTGATACTCTCCTGTAATTCAATCATCTGGCTGTCTGCTCTGACCTTGAACGGATGATTTTCAAATCCTCTCAATCTTTCCAGCTCAATCTCAACTACTTTTTCATCTTCTTCCAATAATTCTGTTTTTTCTGCCATAGGCAACTTCCTTTCCCTGAACGTAAAAAAGCCCGTCCAGAATAGATTGTTATTATCTAATCTGAACGAACTCTTCCGACAGGCCTTATACCAGGCAAGAAAATTGTGTTATTTTTACTCTGATTTACACCCTAAAACTTATCCTACATTGTGCCTTATCTCTCCGGGTGACAATCTGAAAAATAAATCCTGATGACAAGATTTCATTTTCGCTGACAAAATCCATTTTTCAAGCACTTTTCGCTGACAAATTTGCCATCGAAATTGATAAAATTGCATGAAAAAAGCGGCAATGATTTTGTCTTCATTACCGCTAAAATGTAGCGTCTCCTATAGGAATCGAACCTACAATAGAGTCTTAGGAGTTCGAGTCACCTTAGTTACCACTTGTTACCTGATGTCAACCAAAGCCAGTATTTATCAGGAAAGTAGGCACTTAATTGAAAATCCCTGTCAATATAAATTAACAGATATAATCCCATTTTTGATATTCATTGTTAGCAGTTTGTTAGCAATGCTAACGCATGGGATTAACTTCTGTGTGCTTCAATATTCATAAACATGACCATCATTCCCCTGTTACCATCGGTAATGATTGATTAATATTTCTATTAGGTTACTTACATTATATCGTGTGATAGGTCGGATGTCGATAAGTTTTTGACCTTTTTTACTTATATTTATTAAGAGTTACTTCTTTCTATAAGATGGTAACAATTTGCTCCACAATTACACTATCTCCCGTGTTCAGTCCGACAAACAAGAATTGTTCTGCTTAGTTTGGCAACTCGCTTTCTTCAACGGGAACTGCCTCTAAGTCAGTGTTGCTCCAATAAGAGCTAATATCTGCACTTGTAAAGTATTCAAAATTATCTGTGGAAGATTTCAGATTGCCTTTCTTTACTCCATAGCAGCCATAAATCAGTTCATAACTTGTTCCATCAGAAAGGTTAAATCTGAAACTTGTTATCTCTGCTCCAGCGGTTTCCTCTACCTCTTTGAGTTCCAAGGATAGCCCCTCAAACATATCATACAAGTTCTTTATGGTTTCTTCGGCAACAATGACCTTCTTTTCTGCTGACACAGGTACTCCAACAAAGTGATACATTTCTATATTTTCAACATCACCTACCTCAAAAGGCAAATCAATATTGACTGTCTTGTTGTTGCACCCAACCAAGCCAAGCACACAAACCACCGCTAAAACTAATGCTATCAACTTTTTCATGCAATCAACCTCCTTCGTCAAATTACGATTGAACAAAATCGCTACGCGATGTCCTGCCAAGGCTGTGGCGCAGTTTTATTTTTATTAAAAAAGCAGTGGAATTACTTTTCATAATCCGTTATTGTTAAGTTACCACACGAAACAACTGAACTAAGAAAGCTCCACTGCCTATGATAAGAATAACATTTTCTAGTCTCTTCCGCAATCGGAATTATGACGCTAATGCACCTCCAAATAGGTAAATGTAATTATTAACACTACTTATTCCGGAGGTTTTATTATGTATAAAGATATTTTTGAATCCATCCGCAATGAAGCGGAAAAACGTAACCTGCGTGAAAGAACTATTCAACTGTATTGCTCTGATGTCAGTTACAGACACAAGAAATTGAAATCTATTATTCTTTTGTCGGCAAGGTAGACTTGCCCGAATGACCGCCCGACCTATCCGACACAACGCGCGAGTGCCGGATAGGGACGGCAAAATTTTTTACACTTCTATTACTTCTTTATCGCACATCAGCAAAATGTGCAGGGATGAAGTAAAGGCGGAAGTAAGTGCTGAAGTCATGGCTGAGGCTAGGAAAAAGTTTGAGAGAGAAGTCAAGGCTGAGGTCAGAAAAGAGCTTGAGGGAGAAGTCAAGGCTGAGGTTAGGAAAGAACTAGAGGGTGTAGTCAGAGCCGAAATCTCAAAAGAAACTGAATATCTTACTACCATCAGGCTTTTAATTAAAAATGTAATCAAGAAAGTTAAAAAGGGAAAATCCCTTTCTATAATTGCATCTGAACTTGAAGAAGATGAGACAGCTATTAAATATATTTATGAAGCTGTACTTGCCTCTGCACCTGAATATAACGAAGAAGCAATTTTGAAAGAACTAAAAAAGCTGATAATTGAAATGATATCGCTCTTTTCCTTGAATTCGACAACCTTAAATAGTATAATTTTGTTATAATTTATTGTGTAATTAAATATTTGTAGAGAAGGAGATATGGATTATGGTTTCATGGAACAATTTAGACACACTTTCATCTTACAAGGAGTTAGCAGATGTTAAGCCAGCCTGTCTTACAGAGGTTATGTCTGGTGATAATGGTGCAGAACGCGTTAAGAATTACAGCGTACCTATGGCTGCCGGACTTTCATATAACTACGCATCTAAGCAGGTTGATGAAAATGTGCTTGATGCACTTGAAAAGCTCGCTAATGAGGCTCAGCTTGCAGACAAGTTTAAGGTTTTATATAACGGAGAAGTTGTTAACACTGGTGAGAAGAGACTTGTTCTCCATCATATGACAAGAGGTCAGTTAGGTGACGCAGTTGAAGCTGATGGTGTTGATAAGAGAACATTTTACAAGACACAGCAGGAAAGAATTGCAGAATTTGCTAACAAGGTGCATAACGGTGAGATTACCAATGCAGCCGGCGAGAAGTTCACAACTGTTGTTCAGATTGGTATCGGCGGAAGCGACCTTGGTCCCCGTGCAATGTACATAGCACTTGAGAACTGGGCTAAGAAGAACGATGCATTTAAGATGGAAGCTAAGTTCATCAGCAATGTTGATCCCGATGACGCTGCCGCAGTACTTGCTTCTACTGATGTTGCACATTCTATATTCGTACTTGTTTCCAAGTCAGGTACAACACTTGAGACTCTTACTAACGAATCATTTGTTAAGGACGCATTAAAGAAGGCAGGACTTGACCCTTCTAAGCATATGATTGCCGTAACAAGCGAGACTTCACCACTTGCCAAGAGTGATGATTATTTAGACGCATTTTTCATGGACGATTATATCGGAGGTCGTTTCTCTTCTACTTCATCAGTTGGCGGTGCAGTATTATCACTTGCTTTCGGACCTGAAGTATTTGCAGAATTCCTTGATGGTGCTGCAGAGGAGGACAAGTTATCAGCTAATCCTGATATGCGCAAGAACCCTGAGATGTTAGATGCCCTTATCGGTGTATACGAAAGAAATGTATTAGGTTATCCTTGTACAGCCGTTCTTCCATATTCACAGGCTTTAAGCCGTTTCCCTGCTCATCTTCAGCAGCTTGATATGGAATCTAACGGTAAGTCAGTAAACAGATTTGGTGAGCCAGTTACTTATCCTACAGGACCAGTTATCTTTGGTGAACCGGGAACTAACGGTCAGCATTCATTCTATCAGCTTCTTCATCAGGGAACTGACATTGTGCCATTACAGTTCATCGGATTTAAGAACAACCAGTTAGAAACAGATGTTACAATTCAGGACAGCACAAGCCAGCAGAAGCTTTGTGCAAATGTTGCTGCTCAGATTGTCGCATTTGCATGTGGAAAGTCAGATGAGAACCTTAACAAGAACTTCAAGGGTGGAAGACCTTCAAGCATTATTATCGGAGACAAGCTTACTCCTAAGACACTTGGTGCTTTACTTGCTCACTTCGAGAACAAGATTATGTTCCAGGGCTTCGTATGGAACATCAACAGCTTTGACCAGGAAGGCGTACAGCTCGGTAAAGTACTTGCAAAGAAAGTACTCGCCCATGATACAGACGGTGCTTTAAAGGTATATAGTGATTTACTTAATATCTAACGAAAAAAGTCAGGGACTTAAGTTTCATTAAGTCCCTGACTATTATTTTTCTAACACACTTATTCTTTTTTCTAACAATTCTACAAAATCATTCTTTAAATGTTCTGGCAATAATGACTGCATACACATAGGCAGTCCTTAAAATCTCCATTATTATTCCCTCTTCTATAAACTTGTCCTTTAAACCCACTATTTCATTAATTTTCACAATTTAGTAGGTCTTTTTTACATCGTTAGTTGGTTTATAATGCTTCTTTTCTACTTAAATGCCTACTAATTCATCACATTTCACAATATTAGTAGGTCTTTTTCTTATATGTCTATAATGCTAGATGCTTTTTGCTGGCTAAAAAACCTACTATTCTTGCATAACTCATAAATTTAGTAGGCAATTTTCTTTAACCACCTTAATTCTCATCATATTTTTCCCTCAATAAACCTACTATTTCATCACATTTTGCAATATTAGTAGGCTTCTTCCAAACTTATACTCTGATTTCATGTGCCATTTGACACTAACTTGTCTGCATACACATTTTGTTACACCTTTTCGGGTATAATGACAATCTTTTTTAAGCAAAATACACCCTAAAGGGTATAAAAATAGCAGAGACTTAAATTTCAAGTCCCTGCCTTTTTTCTAATATATATTACTGTTCATTAAAAAGTGCTGTTGAAAGATATCTGTCACCTGAATCTGGAAGAAGTGCAACAATTGTCTTTCCTGCATTCTCTGGGCGGGCTGCAAGTATCTGTGCTGCCTTAAGTGCTGCACCTGAAGAGATACCAACAAGAATACCCTCGCTCTTTGCAAAGCTTCTACCCTCTACGAATGCATCTTCATTCTCGATTGCAATAACTTCATCATATATCTTAGTATTAAGTGTATCTGGAACAAATCCTGCACCAATACCCTGAATCTTATGTGGTCCTGCCTCGCCCTTTGAAAGAACCGGGCTTGTAGCTGGCTCTACAGCAACAATCTTTACATCCGGGTTCTGTGACTTAAGGTATTCACCAACACCTGTAACAGTTCCGCCTGTACCCACACCTGCAACAAATATATCAACCTTTCCTTCTGTCTGCTCCCAGATTTCTGGACCTGTTGTAGCCTTATGAACTGCTGGGTTAGCTGGATTTACGAACTGGCCTAAGATTACTGAACCAGGATTCTGCTCCTTTAATTCCTCAGCCTTAGCGATAGCACCCTTCATACCCTTAGCGCCTTCTGTAAGAACAATCTCTGCACCATAAGCCTTCAGAAGATTTCTTCTCTCAACTGACATTGTATCAGGAAGAGTAAGAACTGCTCTGTATCCCTTAGCAACTGCAACTGCAGCAAGACCAATACCTGTATTACCAGATGTTGGCTCTATAATCATTGCTCCTGGCTTAAGCTCACCCTTCTTCTCAGCATCCTCAATCATAGCAAGGGCAACCCTGTCCTTAACTGAACCGGCTGGGTTAAGATACTCAAGCTTTGTAAGAAGTGTAACTCCTTCAATTCCTGCATTCTTAGCGTAACGGCTTGCGTTAAGAAGAGGTGTGTTTCCAATAAGTTCCAATGCACTGTTAATTACTTTACTCATGTTTTATCTTCCTCCTTATTATGAATGCATTTGCAAATATGCTTTTGCGTTCCTATTAACCTACTAACTTGATGTGTAAATGTGTTGTTGAATATAAAATACCACTATCAGTCTTCAATGTCAACACCATTTTCATGACGAGTTTTAACCATTGCATCATGTGTAATATCTTTAATAACTTCACTGGCAATTATAAGTCCTGCAACAGATGGTACAAATGCGGTTGACCCCGGAATATCGCGTCTTTCCGTACATTTATGGGCTGCTCCCGGAGGACATATGCAGTTAGTCCGGCAGCTTATTCCCATATCCTCAATAGGACGAACCGGCTTCTCCTTAGAATATACTACCTTAAGGTGCTTAACATTCCTCTTCTTTAATTCTCTTCTCATAACTTTGGCAAGCGGACATACCGATGTCTTATATATATCAGCAACCTCAAATTCCGCCGGATTAAGCTTATTACCAGCACCCATACTGCTTATAATCGGGGTTCCTGCTTCCTGACACGCCATTACAAGTGCTATCTTGGCTGTTACAGTATCAACCGCATCAACTACATAGTCATATTTTGAAAAATCAAACTGATCTTTAGTCTCCGGAAGGAAAAAACATTTGTGTACAGTAACCTCACAATTCGGATTAATATCATGAATTCTCTCTTTGCACACATCTGTCTTATACTGTCCTATTGTTTTTCTTGTTGCAATAATCTGCCTGTTAAGATTGGTAAGACACACCTTATCATCATCTATCACATCAATCGCACCTACTCCGCTTCTTACAAGTGCCTCCACTGTATATCCACCAACGCCGCCTACACCAAATACTGCGACACGGGAATTTTCTAATATATCCATAGCTTCTTTTCCAAACAGAAGCTCTGTTCTTGAAAACTGATTTAACATAGCTTGTCCTTTCTTTGCTTTTTTGTATCTAAATTTTAATTCCTACTTACATGGTATGTCAATAATTATTAATTTTATATAAAACGCTTGCATTATCAAACTATTTGTTATATTATCATTTCAACAAGATGTAGTTTTTAATACTACATGTCATTATAGAAGGAGGGATTTATTATGACAACTTTTGCACCAGCACTTCATTTACAGAATGATAATATACACACTAAGATAAAGGCTCAGATGATTATTAAAGACCCTGGCAGTTCGGTAACACATTTTATTGGCATGCTTTGCGCAATTGCAGGATTATTCCCACTTATTCTTAAAGCAGCCTCTTATGGAACAACCGTTTCTGTTGTTTCAATGACTGTATTTATGGTAAGTATGATTCTTCTATATGCAGCAAGCACAACTTATCACACATTTGATATATCAAGTAATGTCAATATTGTGCTGAAAAGGCTTGATCACTGCATGATTCCTGTTCTTATCGCAGGCTCATACACTCCAGTCTGCCTAATTGTACTTCATAATATATATGGCTATGTTATGTTTGGAATTGTGTGGGGAATCGCCATTCTTGCTATCGCATTCAAGCTTCTCTGGGTAACTTGTCCTAAGTGGATATCTTCAGTTCTCTACATTGTAATGGGCTGGACATGTGTTATGGCTCTTCCTCAGATATATTCAGCACTTGCCGGAGCCGCTTTCTTCTGGCTTCTCGCCGGCGGAATCTTCTACACTGTTGGCGGTGTAATATATGCAGTTAAGATGCCTGCATTTAATGCAAATCATCCTAATTTCGGAACACATGAAATCTTTCATGTATTTGTTATGGCTGGAAGCCTCTGTCACTTCATACTGATGTATAACTTCGTTGCTATTATGTAATCACCACACACCCATAAAATATGTAAGCGGCGGATTCCCGCCGCCTTTATCTATATTAAGCACCTGCTTTGCCCTTTCAGGCGTTATCCCACTTATATAATGGAGACTGCCGGCTGTTTCTCCGCACACATTGCTTGTAAAATCATAAACAGGTGCTGATTTTACACGTATTGTCAACAATTACTCGCCGAGGTAATCCATAGGATTCACAGGAATACCATCCTTTGTCATTGCAAAATATATTCCTGGGCCCTCTTCTTTATAGTATGCTGTTGGCTCGGCCACGGTACCAAGAAGCTGACCGGCTGTAACTGTATCTCCAATCTTAACATTCACATCTGAAAGCATACCAGTTGTCATCTCATATCCATTACCTGCTGCAACCCTTACAGTAAGTCCTGTTTCAGTATTCTCTGCAACATCAACAACTACACCTGATACCGCTGCACATACCTTAGTTCCGACATCTGAAGCAACTACCATACCAGGACTGCATTTGTACATGCCAAGAGTCTTAAAATACACAGTAGAATCCATATTATATCCAAGCGTAACAGTTCCGCTGACAGGCCAGTATATAAGCTCTCCCTGGTCAAATGTATACTTACTTATAGCATTTGCCATAACCTCAGCTTCAGTCATAGGCTTGACCGCCTGTTCCTCTGTCTCCGGCTCCTTTGTCTGCTCCGTAACCTCATCCTCAGTTCCATCACCATCATCAGACATGCTTGCTCTTGCGTTGGCATTAATAATATCATCATCACCAACAGTTGGTTCTTCCACTGGAATATCAGGGTCATCATCTGTCTTGATAGCCACATTTCCTTCTGTTTCATTCAGATTGACCAGATTGTTGTTCTTAGATTTCTTAACATTCTGTGCTACTGAAAATATCCCAAATACAAGCGCAACAATAACCGCCAGCGTAATAACCGCTGACACAACCTTAACCTTGTCGGTTCCTCGCGTTCTTACATTCGCCATATTAACATCCTCCTATCATTTCGCAAAGCTTTGATGTTAATATGTTTTCCAGATTCGTAAAGTTTATACTGTTTTTAAATGTAAAAATCCCCGCACACAAAGTGCGGGGAAATATTCAATAATCTTCTGACAAATCCGATATTACATCTCAACAGGAGTCTTAGTAAGCTTCCAGATTTCTGTAGCATACTCTTCAATAGTTCTGTCTGATGAGAATTTACCTGCCTTGGCTGTATTAGTCATAACAGTCTTAGCCCAGCCGTTCGTATCTCTGTATCTTTCATCAATCTTTCTCTGAGCCTCTGCATATGAACGGAAGTCCTTAAGAATGAAGTAAGTATCTGCTCTTCTACCTCCATCATTATTAAGAAGAGAATTGTAGATATCTCTGAACATCTCTGTATCCTCTGGAGAATACTTTCCATTGATAAGTTCCATAAGAACATCTCTTATTTCCTGATCATTGTTAAAGATTTCCATAGGATCATATCCGCCCTCATTCTCGAAACGGATAACTTCATCAGAGCTGAGACCAAATATCTGTGCATTTTCAGCACCAACTTCATTAACGATTTCGACATTAGCTCCATCCATAGTACCAAGAGTAATTGCACCGTTAAGCATGAACTTCATGTTACCTGTACCTGAAGCCTCCTTAGAAGCTGTAGATATCTGCTCACTTACATCTGCTGCCGCAAATATAATCTCACCATTAGATACTCTGTAGTTCTCAATGAATACAACCTTAATCTTTCCATTGATAGAAGCATCATTATTAATAACGTTAGCTACATTATTGATAAGCTTGATTGTCTGCTTAGCAATCTTATATCCTGCTGCTGCCTTGGCACCAAAGATAAATGTCCTTGGAACCATGTCATAATCAGGATTTCTCTTAATCTGATTGTACAGATACATAACATGTAAGATATTAAGAAGCTGTCTCTTATATTCATGAAGTCTCTTAACCTGTACATCGAAGATAGAATTAGGATCAACATCAATACCATTATGTTCCTTGATATACTTAGCAAGGCGAACCTTATTCTTATACTTAATCTGCATGAAATCCTGATGTGCCTTAGGATCATCAACATAAAGCATAAGCTTCTCAAGCTGGCTTAAATCTGTAACCCAGCCATCTCCAATCTTATCTGTAATCCAGTCTGAAAGAAGCGGATTAGCATGCTTTAAGAATCTTCTCTGGGTAATACCATTAGTCTTATTATTAAACTTCTCTGGCATCATCTCATAGAAATCTCTTAACTCCTGCTTCTTTAAGATTTCTGTGTGAAGCTTTGCAACACCATTAACAGAATATCCGGCAACAATTGCAAGATTAGCCATCTTAACCTGTCCGTCATAGATAATAGCCATCTTACGAACCTTCTCCTGGTCGCCAGGATATTTAGCCTTAATCTCTTCAACAAAACGACGGTTAATCTCTTCAACAATCTGGTAAATTCTTGGAAGAAGTCTTGAGAATAATTCAATAGGCCACTTCTCAAGTGCTTCAGCCATAATCGTATGATTAGTATATGCAACAGTCTTAGTTGTTACATCCCATGCCTCATCCCATTCAAGTCCGTTCTCATCCATAAGGATACGCATAAGCTCTGCAACTGCTACAGTTGGATGTGTATCATTAAGCTGGAAAGTAACCTTCTTATAAAGATTCTTAACATCCCCGTTATTCATAGACTTATATCTGTCAACAGCTCTCTGTACACTTGCTGATACGAAGAAATACTGCTGCTTAAGTCTTAATTCCTTACCTGCATAATGGTTATCATTAGGATAAAGTACCTCAACAATATTCTTTGCAAGGTTCTCCTCCTCGATAGCCTTCTGGTAATCACCCTTATCGAAAGAGTTAAGGTTAAACGTATTAACAGGCTCTGCGTCCCAGATTCTAAGAGAGTTAACAGTATTATTGCCATATCCAAGAACCGGAATATCATATGGAACAGCGATTACAGAACGGTAATCTTCCTGAACGAACATATCTCTTCCAGTCTTCTCATCTCTGTAAGAACGTACATATCCACCAAATTTAACCTCATATCTGTATTCAGATCTCTTAATTTCAAATGGATTGCCATCCTTTAACCAGTTATCAGGAACCTCTACCTGATATCCGTCCTTAATCTCCTGCTTGAACATACCGTACTTATAACGGATACCACATCCATATGCAGGATATTCAAGAGTTGCTAAAGAATCCATGAAACATGCTGCAAGACGGCCAAGACCACCATTACCTAAAGCTGCATCCGGCTCCTGATCCTCGATAACATTAATATCAAGACCAAGCTCGTCAAGAGCTTCCTTAATCTCATCATAAGCACAGAGATTAATCATATTGTTACCAAGTGCACGTCCCATAAGGAACTCCATAGACATATAATAAACCATCTTAGGATCGTCCTTCTCATACTGCTTATGAGTAGCAATCCATTTATCAATGATAATATCCTTAACAGCATACGAAACTGCCTGAAAAACCTCCTGCTGATTAGCCTCTTCAATATTCTTTCTGTAAAGAGACTTGCAGTTACTGATTACATTCTTCTTGAATTCTTCCTTACTGAAATTCTGTGTTAAACTTGTCGCCATGTATTTAAAACTCCCTTCTGAATATGGACGGCTCCCCAATACGCCGATATACCCTGTAAAAACTATAATCCGCCCCACAATAGATGTTTTAATTATACATAATAATATTTACAAATGCAAACTTTATTATTCAATTGTCCTGCCACAAACTGATATATATTTTGTAACGATTAGTTTGTTTTATTTTATCTTCTTCTGAAAATCCATAATAAAGAATAATATCCTGATTAATAGTCTCGTATTTTGTTATCATTTCTTCACCACAAGCGCCGCCGCCAATATAGTCTGTATTCTCATTAATGATAAAATACATATAATCTTCCCCATCATCTTTTACAAGCAGTCTTATATTATCTATATCATCTTTTAACAAATCCTCTTGTGACATGAATCTTAATGCGATTTTATATTCATCACTATCCTTGTTTATTTCATAAAATCCATATAAATCAATTAAACGATTATATACATCTTTTAAACTTTTACCTTCCATGACTGCTCCTTTACATTTATCTTATTGACACCAGCTACCAATTTATAAATTTATTTTACAGTATTCCCGACATTTTTCAACATACTTTACATAAATAGTTTTTTTATACAAATGTATTTTCATAAAAAAGCTGTGCACCAGCCTCAAAGACCAGCACACAGCTTAATATAACTTTTATTCAATTACCTGCATTAAGCAAGCTTCTCAACAGCAAGTGTAACCTTCTCACCATTGATATCCCACTCCTTCTCAAATCCTGCAGTCTTTCCAGTGATAATATCCTGTGCAAGAACTACAGTCTTAACCTGAGCGGCATTTCTGTTAACAATATCAGCTATCTTGTCGTTGCCTGATACATAGAGATTAATCTTATCCATAACCTCGAAACCAGCGTCCTTACGCATAGTCTGAACCTTAGAGATAACCTCTCTTACGAAACCTTCCTCGATAAGCTCTGGAGTAAGGTTAGTATCAAGAACAACTGTGATACCCTTGTCGCTGCTTGCAACAAATCCTTCCTTCTGAGTCATCTCGATAAGAACGTCGTCCTTAGAAAGCTCGATAGTCTGACCTTCAACATTTAACTCAAAGCTTCCTGACTCGTTAAGCTTATCCATAGTTGCGTTACCGTCAACCTCTGTAAGAGCTGTTCTGATTGCATTAAGAAGCTTTCCGTATTTTGGTCCGAGAGTCTTCATCTGTGGCTTGAATGAGTAAGATGTAAATGCTCTTACATCATCTGTGTATTCAACTTCCTTAACATTAAGCTCGTCAGCGATAATAGCTGTGTAGAACTCATCAAGCTTCCAGTCTGCTTTAATAAACATTTTGCCGATTGGCTGACGGTTCTTGATATTAGTTGAATTACGGCATGCACGTCCGATAACAACTGCGTCTAATACATCATCCATAGTTTCCTCAAGCTTCTTGTCAATGAACTGCTCATTAACCTTAGGGAAGTCGCATAAATGTATTGAAATAGGCGCATTTTTATCAATGCTGCATACAAGATTTCTATAAATGCTTTCTGTCATGAATGGAACCATTGGTGCAGAAATCTTAGCAAGAGTTACAAGTGTTGTGTAAAGAGTCATGTAAGCATTTATCTTATCCTGCTCCATTCCCTTAGCCCAGAATCTTTCACGGCTTCTTCTTACATACCAGTTAGAAAGCTCATCTGTGAAGTCCTCAAGAGCTCTTGCAGTCTCTGTAATCTTGTAATTCTCAAGGTTAGTATCAACAAATTTAACTAAAGAATTAAGTTTTGATAATAACCATTTGTCCATAACTGAAAGCTTGTCATATTCAAGCTGATACTTAGTAGCATCAAAATTATCAATATTAGCATACAGTACAAAGAATGCATATGTGTTCCAGAATGTTCCCATGAACTTTCTCTGACCTTCTGAAACCCACTCATCCTTGAATCTGTTAGGAACCCAAGGAGCTGAATTCTCGTAGAAGTACCAACGGATTGCGTCAGCACCATGCTTCTGTAATGCGTCAAATGGGTCAACAGCGTTACCCTTTGATTTACTCATCTTCTGTCCATCTGCATCCTGAACATGTCCGAGAACGATAACATTCTCATATGGAGCTTTGTTAAAGAGCAGTGTTGAGATAGCAAGTAATGAGTAGAACCATCCTCTTGTCTGGTCAACAGCTTCAGATATGAACTTAGCTGGGAACTGCTGCTCGAATAATTCTTTATTCTCAAATGGATAGTGGTGCTGTGCAAATGGCATTGAACCTGAATCGAACCAGCAGTCGATAACTTCTGGAACTCTCTTCATTGTTCCCTGACACTTAGGGCACTTACATGTAACTGCATCAACATATGGTCTGTGAAGCTCAATATTATCTGGACAATTGTCTGACTTTTCTTTAAGTTCTTCGATACTTCCGATAGACATCATCTCACCGCAGTCCTCACACTGCCAGATATTAAGAGGTGTACCCCAGTATCTGTTTCGTGAAATTCCCCAGTCCTGAACATTTTCAAGCCATGCTCCGAAACGTCCTGTACCGATTGTCTCTGGAATCCAGTTGATTGTCTTATTATTAGCAATTAAGTTAGCCTTAACTTCTGGGTCTGTCATCTTGATAAACCATGACTCTCTTGCATAGTAGATAAGTGGTGTATCACATCTCCAGCAATGAGGATATTCATGCTCTACCTTAGGTGCTGAGAAGAGGATTCCTCTGCCCTCAAGTTCCTTAAGAACCTCAACATCACAGTTGATAGCGCCTGCTTCCATCTCCTTCTTAGTTGGCTTAGCACGCATTCCTGCAAATGGAGTCTCAGGCTTCATAACACCAGCCTCGTCTACCATCTGAACAAATGGAGCGTCATATTTTCTACCAACTCTTGCATCGTCTTCACCAAATGCAGGTGCAATATGAACGATACCAGTACCATCTTCCATAGTTACATAATTATCGCAGTATACGAAAAATGCTTTCTTGTGCTGCTTGTCAGCGGCATCCTTTGCACACTGGTAAAGTGGCTCATATTCCTTATATTCAAGGTCTTTACCCTTGTATTCTTCAATAATCTCATAAGCAGGTGTACCTTCTTCTCTCTCGATTCCACCAAGAACCTTGTCAAGAAGCGCCTTTGCCATGATGTATGTGAATCCATCTGCTGCCTTAACTCTCGCATAAGTCTCATCTGGATTAACACAAAGAGCAATATTAGAGCAGAGTGTCCAAGGAGTTGTTGTCCATGCAAGGAAATATGCATCCTCTCCAACAATCTTGAATCTTACAACTGCTGTACGCTCTTTAAGAGTCTTATAGCCCTGGGCAACCTCATGTGAAGAAAGAGGTGTACCACAACGAGGACAGTAAGGAACAATCTTGAAGCCCTTATAAAGAAGACCCTTATCCCAGATCTGCTTTAAAGCCCACCATTCAGACTCGATAAAGTTATTGTCATATGTTACATATGGGTTATCCATATCAGCCCAGAAACCAACAGTAGATGAGAAATCCTCCCACATACCCTTGTATTTCCATACAGATTCCTTACAATGCTTGATAAATGGCTCGATACCATATTCTTCAATCTGTTCCTTGCCATCAAGACCTAACATCTTCTCAACTTCAAGCTCAACAGGAAGTCCATGTGTATCCCATCCAGCCTTACGAGGAACCATATAACCCTTCATTGTTCTGTATCTTGGAATCATATCCTTAATAACTCTTGTAAGTACATGTCCAATATGTGGCTTACCATTAGCAGTTGGAGGTCCGTCATAGAATGTGTAAGTTGGACCTTCCTTTCTGTTATCAATACTCTTCTGGAAGATATCATTGTCTTTCCAGAACTTTTCAACTTCTTTTTCTCTGTCTACGAACTTCATGTCCGCAGAAACTTTCTGATAAATCATTGCAGCTTCCTTTCTTGCCTTGTGGCTTATATTTTCTAGTACATTACGGGCATTCGTCATAAATCTGTCATACAAGCAAGCCTGATGGCTGCCTGCAGACTCATTTCTTACGAAAAAAGCCCCTCTGCCGTAATACAACAGAGGGGTAACATACTTATCCTAAAATCTGAATGATTACGACATACTATCATATGCGTCCCTGGCTTTAACCTTACGATGGGATTACCGTCCCCGCTTAGTCTCGTGATGATTTCAGCGAAGATGCTCAGAAGTGATGTTCAGATGGATAGTACTCGCACCGGCTCTCACCGTCCCGGCTCGCTCATGCTTTTCACTCCAACCTACTGTCTTCGTCAATGCATTTGATTAGATTTTATATAATAAATGTTTAGTTGTCAAGCTGTCATAGTAAACATGTGCAAGTTTTTTATGCTAATTATACATATCTTCGATAGGAATTAACCTGACATTTAAAGCCACAGCATTATCCTTTACCCAATCGGTAAATCCACTTAATGAATACAGATGATATTCAGCAACCTTGTATCTCTTGTCGATTAAACCATCTCTGTCCATAAGTTCTTCAAGCTGTTTCTTATCCATTGGTGTATTCCTGAATTTACATTCACCAAGAATTGCCTTATTCTCTGTCGTATCCAGTCCAACAACATCAATATCCGTCTGCTCTTTCTTAGCCGGATTTGTACCAAACCACTTACCTGCCTGAAGAACTGTACAACTGAATTTATTAGAAAATGCGTTCATTAACAGATACTGTCTGCACATTTTCTCAAATATTTCGCCCATATACTCATGAAGCTTTGGTTTTACCTGACTTAAATAATACTGTTTTCCATTATCAATCTCAATTGCTGCAACTGCCCTCGGAATAAACCTATGCCAGAACATAAACATTCCATCTGACAATGAATACATGACTTTCTTCTTATTATTCTCTTCCGTGATTGCATATGTCTTTTCAATAATACGGGTTTCCAGCAAATGTTGAAGAATATTGTGGACAGACGCACTTTCCAGATTAGTTTTATCCTTTATCTCAACGGCTTTATTAGCTCCATTGGCAATTGCTGAAACAACATCATCATACACAGTTGCATTCCTGAACTCCTGAACTAACAGGTTTCTTGGTTCTTCATACATGAATCCTGATGGATTAAAATACAATTCTGCAATATTATCATCAAGACTTTTGTCCGAATCAAACATAGAGATATATTTGGCAACTCCTCCAGTGATTCCATAACAAATTGCTTTTTCCTCACACGAATAATCAGGTACAAACAATGCAGTTTCAAGATAATTAAACGGTTTTAAATCTATCTGCATAGTCCGCCTTCCGTATATCGGACTCTTACTGCTAAGCACTTCCTGTTCCATAAAGCTGATAGATGAACCAGACAGAATAAGAAAAATGTTTTTATTAAGCCAGTTCTTATCAATCTCGACCTGCAAAAGCGATAAAAATTCTTTATCTGCCTCCGCAAGATAAGGAAGTTCATCAATAACAAGTACAAGCTTTTTATCTCCAATATTGTTGGTAATAAAATTAAGTATGTCTTTTATATCTGTGAATCTTACCCCGTTAATTCCCGGCATAAAATAGTCAACAACAACTTCCCCAAATAACTCAATATTTCTTTCTGCACTACCCTTTATTGCCGTAAAAGCTATATGCTCTTTTCCTCTTATAAATTCATTGATAAGAGTTGTCTTTCCTGTCCTCCGGCGGCCATATACAATGCACATCTGGAAAGAGTTCTTGCTGTATGCAGTTTCTAAGCTTTTCAATTCATTTTTTCTTCCAATAAATTTATCACACATATTACGACCTCCTGTTTTAATAAAATTAATTTTAGTAAAGTTATCTTTACTAAACCTATTTTTACTAAAATTAGTATATCCCATAACATTTTAAAAATCAATTTATTTACTAAAAAAGTTGCAGCAACCTTAACCGTTACTGCAACTTACATTTACATTATTCTATTATGCTTCTGTCATCCTGTTCTTAGCCACAATTCTCATAATCAGATCTACGCTTCCGTCAATTCCATAAGTTGAACTGTTAATTGTGAGGTCGTAGTTATCTGCTTCGCCCCACTTCTTGCCTGTATAGAACGCATATCTTTTAAGATGTGCCTTATCCTCTTTTGAAACATACTTCGCAGCCTGCTTATAAGTAAGCTTCTCCTTGCTTGTATGGTAAGTTCTCTGTATACGCAGTTTCTTAGGAGCTGTGATAAATATGCTTATATGAGGAATGTGGTTCTTAGTAAGAATATTATCCGCATATCTTCCCATGATAACATATGGTTCCTGTTTTGCTAAATCGACCAGCTTCTTAGATGTATTAAAGAACTGTACATCAGACCTTGAAAGACCATGGTACCTCTTAAAATCTCTCCACCACTGAGCCGGTGTCCTTGCTGTCTTATTCTGGAATAATGCCCTGTCAGTTTCCTCATGTTCTTCATTACGCTGTAATATCTCGTTCATGATAGATACATCATAATAGCTGATTCTTAACTTATCAGCAAGCCTGAAACCGATATCTGTTCCGGCACAGCCATATGAACGGCCTATACATATAATAAGATTGTCATCCTTTCCAAATCTGTTTGCAAGATTGGACATATTAAGCTCTGCATGCTCCGGGTCAATAATATCATTTCCCTCTCTCGCTTCCTGCATAGCCATTGCTTCATCAAATATCTCACCATATTCATGCATTATTTCTTTATGAAGCTTAGGATTCTTTTTTGTGGTTCTTGCCATATTACTTATAAGTGCAAGCTCACTTCTAAGAACTGACGAATCTGCACTGGATTTAATCAAATCCTTTAAATCATTAATACATTTTTCCTTGTTTCCCTGATATACACGTCCCAGATTAGAACCTGTAGCTTTATATACTTTCTCGTCCAGTGCGTATATTCTGTTCGCAAGTTCAGTTATTTTATCATTATCTGCCATAATGCGCACCTCCTAATTATATAAAGAATAATAGTGTGTCAATAAGGAATACTGGTACAAGGCAGCACAATGACCACACAATATACCCAAAGAAGCTTGGCATCTTAACACCATTTTCATCTGATATTGACTTAACCATGAAATTAGGTGCATTACCAATATAAGTTATTGCTCCCATAAATACCGCACCACATGATATAGCTGTAAGCATTTTTGCAGGAACAACTCCGAGTGCAGTTGTAAGTCCTGACACAAATCCCATTGAACCAGCCGTTGTAAGGAATACAAGGTAAGTTGGTGTATTATCAAGGAAACTTGAAAGTGCGCCCGTTACCCAGAACATCTGTGATGGATGTGTAAGTCCAAGCTCTGCGCCTGCGCTCTTTAAAATCATAAGAGCTGGCTGCATAGTAATAAATATACCTATGAAAAGTACAGCAACTTCCTGAATGGCACCCCATGTGAAATGGTTCTTCTTTCTTATCTCTGGATTAGTTGTCTTGAATGATAAAAATGCGGCTAAAAGAATCATAACTACTTCAATAAGTGAAGTAATTGCAAGCTTAACCTCTCCAAATATAGGAATTGAGATTACCTCGCCGGCAGCATTCTGGAAAAATGGTACATCCGGAAGTACTCCGCTTAATATAACTGCTGCAACAATAATTACGATGAATATAATATTATGTAATCCCTCAAATCTTATAAGTGGCTCATTTTCCTTAATCTCCGGCATATAACCTGCTGCTATATCCTTCCTGTATGCTCTCTTGTCAAGAAAATAAAGCACTGTTAGAAGAATAATCATGTTAAGGAGCAGTATCGGAAAGAATCTTATACTCCAGAAGAAAGGAACACCTCTTGAAAATCCCATAAGAAGTGGTGGGTCACCGATAGGTGTAAGGCTTCCTCCCATATTAGATATAAGGAAAATGAAGAACACCATAATGTGAGCCTTATTTCTTCTCCATGAATTCATCTTAATAACAGGTCTTACAAGAAGCATTGATGCACCTGTCGTTCCAATCCAGCTTGAAAGAAGGGTTCCTATTCCAAGAAGAATAACATTTACTCTTGGTGAACCAACGAGGCTTCCCTCAACTGTTATGTTACCTGCTACGCAGAACAGACCAAAAAGCAGTACAATGAATGTAAGATAATCATTTACCAGACATTCAAGTACAGTCTCTGCTGCTGTTCCAGCACCATACTTAACTGCGAACGGAATTATGAAAAGCAGTGACCAGAATATTACAGCAAATGGTCTGTACTTTTCCCACCATTCTCCTTTTACAAGTGGAATTATGGCTATACACAAAAGCAGACATGCAAATGGTATACAAAACCATAAAGGCACATTCGTCAGCTCGGCTGCCAGTGCAACCATTGGACAAATATTAATACTCATAACTTAAGCCTCCGTAAAAAAACCTGTTCCACACACGGAACAGGTAATCTTAATATTAAATTATCTCTGCACATCAAAAGACGAATTCTTCATAAGTCTCTTAATGTGGTCAACACATGTGATATTAGTATCACCTCTGATAGCATGCTTCATTACTGAAGAAGCAACAGCGAAGTTAACAGTATCTTCAGGTGTCATATTGTCCATAAGGGCATAGATAAGTCCTGATGAAAATGCATCGCCGCCACCAACTCGGTCTACTATCTCAAAATTAATTGTCTTGCTCTCATAAGTCTCTCCGTTAGTATAATAGAAAGCCTTTAAAGAGTTGTTGCTTCCTGAGTGTACATATCTTACAGTTCTGGCAATAGCTTTCATGTGATACTGCTCGTCTATTGCCTTAAATACTCTGTCCATATCTTTGAAAGATGGGTCCATTGTAAGACCATCTTTAACATCTGTTCCATCTTCTCTGTATACATGAATAGGCTCAATTCCAATAAGTACGTCAACATAAGGAAGGTACTTGCTAAGAACATCTCTTGCAGTCTCAAATGACCAGAGAGTACTTCTCCAGTTAGGGTCGAAGCTGACAGTAAGTCCCATCTTCTTAGCTGCCTTAACTGCCATATCCATCATCTTACGGCAGTTGTAAGAAAGAGCTGGAGTGATACCGCTAATATGGAGCCAGTCATAATCCTTAAGAATCTCCTCGAAATCAACATCCTTATAGTCGTATTCTGCAAATGCAGAATCAGCTCTATCATATATTACCTGTGAAGGTCTGACAGAAACACCTTCTTCCAGATAATAAAGTCCCATTCTTCCTTCTGATCTTATAATGTGCTTGGTATGCACATCATTAGACTTAAGATAATTAATAGTTGACTTTCCAAGGTCTGAGTTAGGTAATACTGTAAAAAATGTTGAATCAACACCAAGGTTTGCAAGGGAAACCGCTACATTTGCCTCTGCTCCGCCATAATTAACTCTGAAATCATGTGTAGTTACAAGTTTTTCATAGTTAGGTGGTGATAGTCTCAACATCAATTCACCAATTGCTATAAATTTCATGTCTTCCTCCAACGTCATAATAGATTAAGGGTATCAAATACCCAGTTTTGCATATTCCAATGACATATTACACCACATTTGTACAAATTGCAAACTTGCATATTACTTTTTAATAAGATATAATTATTTTATTAATAAGTAAGGTTAAGGTACGTGTTTATGGATATATTTGAGTCTCTGAATTCTGTGCTTGTAGACTTGTTCAATGATATCTTGAACATTGAAGAAAGGGCTCTTATCACAGAAGAATTTAAGGATATTTCTGTTACAGATATGCATATTATTGAAGCTGTAGGAATTGAAGAACCTCGTACTATGTCCACAATTTCCAAGTCACTTGGTGTAACTATGGGAACTCTGACGGTCGGTATCAACGGACTTGTAAAGAAAGGATATGTTACAAGAAAGCGCGGTGAGAAAGACCGCCGTATAGTGTATGCCTCCCTGACAGATAAAGGAATTGCAGCTTACAGGCATCATGAGAATTTTCATAAAGACATGATTGAGAATATCACGAAGGATTTAACCAAGGAAGAAGCTGAGGTACTTACCAAGACATTTATACGGCTTGAAGACTTCTTCCACCAGCTTCCATAATAACTGCATTAATAAAGGAGGTATTTATGCCAGATAATAAGAATTTGCTCAATTTTGATGATTTAGCTGATGTATTCGCACAGCTTAATGATATTGAAGATGCGCCAGAAGAACTTACTGAGGAAGAGAAAGCCTCCCAGCGCAGATATGAAGAGATTATCAAGAAACATAAGAATAATAACTGATTATAATACATTGAAACAGCCACCCTTGGGTTTCCCCGCGGGTGGCTGTTCCATCTTTATATGAAAGTGTTTGAAAGAAAAAAGCTTATTTATTGGCTGTGATACCTGCTGTCTTATAGACAAATGTTACACTTCCGGCTTTGTCATCTGACTTGCCTAAGAATGAACTGTATTCCTGACCTGCCTTAACTACTGCCTTGATTGTGTCAACAGCTGTCTGTGCGTCCTGGTCTACAAGCTTTGTGATAGGCTCGATTGCTTCACTGTTAAACTGTGCCATTCCATCCTTTAATGTGATTGCACCTTCATTTAACTGTGTAACTCCGTCTGCAAGTGTTCCTGAGCTGTCCTTTAATGTAGCTGTTCCATCTGCAAGCTGTGAAGCACCACTCTTTAATGTAGCATTATTAGCTGTAAGCTGTGAAAGTCCGCTCTGAAGGACTGCTGTTCCTTCCTGCTGAAGCTTTCCTGCATTAAGATTCAACGCATATAAGCTTGAGCAGAGAGTTCCTTCCTTGTATGTTGAAAATGAACCAACTGATGTGCTGAGTGTATTAAGCCCTGTACTTAATGTACCAAGTCCTGTCTTAAGCTGCTTAGAACCAGCACTTAACTGTCCTGCACCTGTGCTTAGCTGGTCAATTCCTGCTTTAATCTGTGTTGCACCAGAATTAGCTGACTTAATTCCCTCATTAAGTGAAGCCATACCATCAAAATATCCAGCATTTTCAAGAGATGATAATGTTGTATTGCAATTGTCATATGCCTGATAAGCCTGTGAAAGTCCGCTTGTCATTGTAACAATCTGCTCATCTGACTTAGAACTTACTGTCGCTTCATCAAGCTGTCCGCCAGCTGCTGCACTTACAGTAGCAGCAACTACCTGCTTAACAGATGCATAATTCTTTAATATATAACCTGTTGCTAAAGCGTACTGCGTCTTGCTTGTTACATCAGGTGTCTGTGATATACCAGACTGTGCCATAGCTGCTGCGATTACTGCCTGCTGCTGTGGTGTTGCTGAATTAGGATTAATTCCCTGACTCATGCATGTTACTGCAAATGCTACTTTATAGAAACTTCCATAAGCTGTACTGTAACTTTCAGCTGCCTGTGTCTTTCCTGCTTCAAGACTGCTCTTTAACTGTGTAGTTCCTGCTGATAACTTATCAGAACCAGCCTCAAGCTTTGTAAGACCACCTGATAATGTATCTGCCCCAGTAGCAAGCGCTCCAGCCCCAGCTAAAGCACTGTCAATTCCTGCATCAAGTGTTTCAGCTCCTGCTGCCAGCTCACTTGCGCCATCTGCTGCAGAAGCAACACTGCTGTCAAGATTGTTATCCTTAAGAGTATTGTAAAGAGTTCCGATTCCGTCAGCATATGCCTTCATGTTGTCATTAAGTGAAACTGAACCCTCATATGCACTTGCAGCGCCATCTGCGTATGCATATATACCATCCTTAAGAGAAGAAGCACCTGTATTTAACTGGTTAACACCATCAGTAAGTGCTGGAATTGCATTACTTAACTGCTGTGTTCCATCCTGTAAAGATACAGTTCCGTCTGCAAGCTGGTTTGCTGCATCATCTAATGAAGCAACTGTCTTCTTTAAGTCATCTAAAGTAATATCATCAGCATTCATATCTGAAAGAAGATTAGATGTTGCAACTGACATAGTCATATCGAGTGAGAAATCCTTAACGTCTGCTGTTAATTCAAAATACTCAGGAATATCAAGGTCAAGTGACTTATCATTAAACTTAAGATTCATAGTATCCTTAAGTCCTGGCATTGTCATACCGACTGCTACAATATTATCACCGACCTTAGTAAGCTTACCATTAGTAACCTCAACATTTGAGAATACATCTGTTGGAAGCATCATGCCTGTAATCATTGTAAATGGTACGGCAACTGTCTGCTTCTTACCATTAATTGTTACAGTTTTCTTCTGATTATTAGTGTAATCAAAATGTATTGTAACCTTTCCGCTCTTTCCGGCCAGGTCTTCCGGCTTAATTTCCTTTCCATCAAGCTTGTAAATAACCTTCATTGTCACTGGCGCATTTTCACTTGACTCAGTCTTATTAAGAGTCTCATTGCCGTTAGCGTCTGTAATCTTTTCGTTGACAGTGATGTGATTCTTGTTACCTGAAGCATCATTGAATACATAAACAGTTTCCTGTCTTGTGTTAGTTGCAAGTGTGCTCTTGTTAGACACTGCAAGCTCGTTAGTTATTGCCTGTGTAATAGCAGCCTCAGTACTGCCTGCTGCCATCTCTGTTACATAAGCTGTATCTGTTCCTGTTGTTGCAGCTGTCTTAGAACCGCAGCCAACAAGACTTGCCGCAGTAAGAACAACACACATTAAAACTGAACTATATCTGAATAAATTCCTCTTTACCATAATAAATCCTCCTAATTTAATTCTGACTGTTCTTCTTAGGCTTAAAACCTAAACTTGTATGAATAATCACCTTATCAAGTAATACAAAAAGTGATGGAAGAACAAATATAACAACAAACATACTGATTATTGCGCCTCGTGCCATAAGTGTACAAAGTGAAGCAATCATATCAACACTGGCTATCATACCTACACCAAATGTTGCTGCGAAGAAACCAAGTGCGCTGACAATAATAGATGGAATAGATGTTCCAAGTGCTATTGATATAGCCTCTTTCTTAGAGTTACCAGCGGCTCTTTCTCTCTTATATCTTGTAGTCATAAGAATTGCATAATCGACTGTCGCACCAAGCTGAATAGTTCCGATTACTACCGAAGATATAAATGGTATCGTTGTTCCTGTATAATATGGAATACCCATATTAACAAATATTGCAAATTCAATAGCAGCAACCAGAATAACCGGAAGAGATATTGACTTCAATACGAAGAAAATAATAAAGAATATCGCAACAATTGAAACTGCACTAACTGTCTTGAAATCCTTATCAGTAATAGTGATAAGATCCTTAGTACAAGGAGCTTCTCCAATTACCATAGATTTAGCATCATACTTCTTTGCAATCGCATCAACCTTATTAATCTGGTCATTGATTTCATCAGAAGCAATTGTGTAATTAGTTGATACCATCATAATCTGGTATTCATCACCCTTAAGCTCTGAAACAAGCGAATCAGGAAGCATTTCCGTAGGTATTTCTCCACCGAGTGCTGAGTCAATACTTAATGCAAATGAAATTCCATCCAGATCATTTACCTCATTCATCATTGCATTAGAATCCTCTGCTGAAAGATTACTGTCTGCAAGAATCATATATATAGAATTAGTTCCGTCAAAGTTCTCGGCAAGCATCTTGTTAGCCTGCGAACAGTTAAGCTTCTCTGGAAGTGTATCAGACAAATCATAGTAAACCTTAGTATTGTTATATCCGTAGATTGCCGGACCAAGAAGCAGAACGAATATTATAAGGAATATCCATGAATGATTAACAATCCATCTTGCCGGCTTATCAAAATTCGGCATAATCTCTCTATGCATTGTTTTCTCAAGAGCCTTGTCAAATGTAAGAATAAGGGAAGGAAGTATTGTAACACAACCAATAACGCCCAATACAACACCCTTTGCCATAACAACACCAAGGTCAAGACCAAGTGTAAAGCTCATAAAGCAGAGTGCTATGAATCCTGCAACAGTTGTTATGGAAGAACCAACAACTGATGTTAGTGTATTCCCAATAGCAACCGCCATAGCTTCGTGATGATCATCCGGCGTTTCTTCCTTAGCTTCCTTGTAACTGTGCCATAAGAATATAGAATAATCCAAAGTTACACCAAGCTGAAGTACCGCAGCCAGTGCTTTCGTTATGTATGAAACCTCACCTAAGAAATAATTAGAACCAAGGTTATACACAATTGCCATACCTATACTTAGCATAAAGAATACTGGTACAAGGAATGAATCCATAAATATGGCAAGTACGATACATACAAGAACAACCGCTACAAGTACATAAAAAGGAGTCTCCTTTTCTGCCATTGTCTTAGTATCTGTAACTACAGCAGACATACCGGCAATATAGCACTGATTATCCGTAACATCTCTTACTTCCTGAATAGCCTTCATTGTATCGTCACTTGATGTTGTATCATCAAAGAATATTGCAAACAATGTAGCTCCTGAATCCTCATTTTCAAAATAAGAACGGAACTTATCAGGAAGAATTTCTGAAGGAACATCATCTCCTACTATTCCACTATAAGAGATAACTGACGCTACATGGTCAACCCCCTCAACTTTCTTTACCAACTTAGAAACATTTGACTTATTCATTCCGTCAACGACGACCATTGCATAAGCGCCCTTTCCGAAATCATCAAGCAAAATGTCCTGTCCCTGCATAGTGTCGATATCACTTGGCAGATAATACAGGATATCGTAATTAACCCTGGTATTAAAGTAACCAAGAACTGATGGAATCAACAGCAGGAAGCTAAGAACCAGAATTGGAATTCTTAACTTAACAACAACTTTTCCAAACTTTTTCATATAAATAACCACGCCTTTCTGTAAGATGCAAATGCCAACAACCCTTAGTCATATAAGTATTCATGTCTTTAACAAATATGACCGATAGTCATTTTCAATTTCAGTTGACATTATAGCACCTCAAAACACATAGTCAATAGAAAATTGACCAAAAGTCATTTTTTAATATTTATTTTATAATTGAGTTGGTGTATAATGTTGACATAAGATGTGGTGTTGTAATTATTTTCAGGCACGCTTGCGCTGCTTGTCGCTCGCAGCGGACACTAAACTCGTTGCAGTTCCTGCAACTTGTTAAGTGCCGGCGGCTCCAAAGTACCTGCTAATAATTACAACACCACATCATATACGCATTTTAACTAATAAAATAGTATTATATAAAGGTGAGTGATTGATATGGGAAAGCTTGAAACTAACAAACAACAGAAACTTACTTCTCTGCTGAATACTGCATTTAATCTCTTTACTACACAGGGGGTTGCGAAGACTTCTATTGCTGAGATTTCGCAGAAAGCTGGAATTGCTAAAGGTACATTTTATCTGTACTTTAAGGATAAGTATGATATAAGAAACCGTCTTATATCACATGAATCAAGTAAATTATTTAAGAATGCCGTCGCTGATTTAGAAGAATTTTCTATAAAGAAGGACGAACCGTTAGGTTTCGAAGAAAAAATAATATTTATAATTAATCATATTGTAGATGAACTGAATTCTAATCAGACTCTTCTCACATTTATATCAAAAAACCTTAGCTGGGGAATCTTCAAGGAAGCTCTCACAACTAAGGTTGCATCTGATGATATTAACTTTAAAGATGTATATTATGAAATGATTAACGCTGAGGATATCTCACTTGAAGAGCCTGAAATAATGCTCTTCCTTATTGTTGAGCTTGTAAGTTCAACTTGCTACAGCGCAATTCTTTATAAAGAACCTGCTGACATAGATACTATCAAGCCTTATCTTTTCAAGACAGTACGTGCAATCATCAAAGAGCACACTATCCGGTAGCTGCTTACGCTTTCCCTTCAAGCTCCTGGTATATATCCCTTTTTGACACACCCCTGTCCTTTGCCGCAGCTTTCATGGCTTCTTTCTTATCCATGCCCTGCGACATATACATCTGCACATGTTCTGCCACACTCATGTTTTCCCACTGCTTTCTTGCTTCAGCCTTTAACTGCTCACGGCTTTTACCGGCAATCACAAGCACATATTCACCTCTTGGCTCATTATTTTCATAATATTCACATGCAGATTCAAGCGTGAATTCCATAGAATTCTCATATCTCTTGGTAAGTTCCTTACATATAGTAAGCTGTCTGTCACCGCCAAGCGTATCTTGTAGTTCCGCAAGTGTCTTAGTAAGTCTGTGCGGTGCTTCATATATAATCATAGTCCTTGTTTCACATGCTAACTCTGCAAGAACTTCTTTTCTCTCATTCTTATCCGCTGGTAAAAATGCTTCAAATGCAAATCTTCTTGTCTCGCGTCCTGACATTGTAAGCGCTGTTATGCATGCTGCCGATCCCGGAAGTGAAGTAACCCTGATACCTGCTGCCCTGCATTGCTTTACAAGCTCCTCACCAGGATCCGATATTCCTGGAGTTCCTGCATCAGTAATTACAGCCACATCCATTCCACCTAATATTTTATCAACAAGAACCTTTGCCTTATCATACTTATTAAATTCATGATAGCTTGTCATAGGTGTCTTTATTTCAAAATGATTAAGCAGCTTAATACTGTTTCTTGTATCCTCTGCTGCAATCAGGTCTGCCTCTGAAAGCACACGCAAAACCCTGTAAGTAATATCCTCAAGATTACCAATAGGTGTTGCACACAGATACAGCATTCCCGGTCCGTCTTTCTTTACATTTTTTTCATTATCCATAATAAACCTCTATCTATTCATACATTTTAAGAAGCGCATCAGTGTAAGTACCGTCCGTCTTGTATACAATAAGCGGTTCTTCAACAATAAGCTGGGAATTACCTCCCTTAACCGCTTCTATAAGCACCATATTGGCAGCCTTATTCGCATAAGGGTATACCAGCCTCATTCTCTTCGGCTCAAGATGATACTTTCTCATAGTGTCAAATATATCGACAAGTCTGTTCGGCCTGTGAACCATATACATTTTCCCTTTGGATTTAAGACAACGGCTTGCTTCCCTTATAACATCATCAAGACTACACAGAAGTTCATGCCTTGCAATTGCCTTGGCACTGTCCGGGTTGACAATACCGTGATTTTCATTCATATATGGCGGATTGCTCGTCACAACATTAAAAGAAGCTTCCCCAAATATAGTGGAAGCTTCCTTAATATCACCCTTAACAACACTGATTCTGTCCTCAAGATGATTAAGCTCCACATTTCTTCTGGCAAGCTGTGCGCTTCCCTCCTGAATCTCAAGAGCACTATATGTGCTACCTGGATTCTTAGACTGCATAAGCACCGGAATAATACCATTACCGGTACCCATATCCAGCACCCTGTCTTTCTTCCCTGCCCTGGCATAAGTAGACAACAGCACTGCGTCCATTCCAAAACAAAAAATATCTGTATTCTGTATAAGCTTTAGTCCATCTCTCATCAAATCATCAATTCGTTCATTAATCATCACTAATATGGGCTTTTCCTTCTTTTCTTTCTAATTCCTCAAGTGCCTTAAGTTCCTTATCATCATCAATGCGGACCTTATCAAATCTTCTTTTTCTCTTAAAACGAAGCTCCTCAACCGGATATTCCTTAAGTTCCTTTTCGTCATTATCATGAGTTATTAATACCTTAACTCTCTGCCTTAAAACATTGACACTTGAAACCTCACCAACCAGTTTATCTGGTGTAGTAACAGAATCTCCCACATTAGGCAGATGACTATTTAATTCCTCATATGTATCCTGCTCATTCTTTAAACAACACATAAGTCTTCCACACACACCTGAAATCTTAGTTGGATTAAGTGACAGATTCTGCTCCTTAGCCATCTTAATAGATACCGGATTGAATTCTGGTAAAAATGTGGCACAACATAAAGGTCTTCCGCAGGAACCAATTCCACCAAGAATCTTAGTCTCATCCCTTACTCCAATCTGTCTTAATTCAATTCTTGTCTTAAATACTGCAGCAAGATCCTTAACAAGCTCTCTGAAATCAATTCTTCCATCAGCAGTAAAATAGAACAACACCTTATTATTGTCAAATGTATACTCAGCCTTAATAAGCTTCATGTCAAGATTATGCTTTGCAATCTTCTCAAGACATATCTTAAATGCTTCTTTTTCCTTTTCTCTGTTTTTTAATTCTCTTTCGTCATCTTCTGGTGTTGCAACCCTTATAATTGCCTTTAGAGGCTGGATAACCGCTGTATCTTCTACTTCTCTTTCACCTAGAACAACCTGTCCATATTCAACTCCCCTGGCAGTCTCAACAATAACATGCTGTCCTGTTTCAACTGAATATTTCCCAGGTGCAAAAAAATATATCTTTCCAACCTGTCTGAATCTAACTCCAACAACTTTAGTCATCTATACTCTCCATTCTATGAATTTTCCTTAATCGCCATAATAAGCAATTCAATAACCAGATCAAAATTAACATTTGCCTGAAGTCTCACCTTAACCCTGTCAATAGAATTAATAATATCCTGTAAACCTTCATATGACATAGTCTGTGCCTGACTCTTTATCAGTGTCATCTGGTCATTAAATATGAGCAGATTAGTATCATTCGTACTCTTAAACATAAGTACATCCCTGTACCACATAAGCATAAGGTCAAGGTAATCATCAATAGTCAGCTTATAATTGGTAACTCTTTTCACCGATGTCATAATATCAGCCGAATCCATATCCTTAGCATTCTTAATAACATCCATTACATCACGTCTTAACTCTGCAAACTCAGTAGATTCAACCATAGTCATTGCCCTGCCGATTCGTCCAGCTGCAAATCTTGCTGCAAATTTACACTCATAATCACCGATATTATCATAGTGGTCTTTAAGATATTTAATAACTACATCATCCTTAAGTGGCTTAAGATCAAGCACAACGCATCTTGACAGAATAGTCTGTAAGAAAACATCCGGATTATTAGCAAGAAGAATAACAATTCCATAAGCCGGTGGCTCTTCAATTGTCTTAAGCATTGCATTCTGTGCTGCAACAGTAAGCTTGTCTGCTTCATCAATAATGTATATCTTGTAAGGACTGCTGTAAGGCTTAATCTGCATATCCGATACAAGCTGGTCTCTTATATCATCAACACCAATACTTCCCGGCTTCTCATGTCCAACCCAGATAATATCCGGCTGGTTCCTGCCTGCTGCCTGCACACAGGAATGGCACACCCCACAAGGCTCAACACCGCCCGCCTCACACTGCAGTGTCTGTGCAAATGTGCTGGCAATAAGCTTCTTTCCTGAACCAAGTCCTCCGCTGATTACATAAGCATGAGATACCTTTCCCATAGATATTGCACTCTGCAAATGTTCTTTAATAGTCTCATATCCATATATGTCTGAAAAATTACCCATACTTATTCCTCTTTTCGTTACTTATCTTTAATATTATAACACATATTGCTCCTATGTTGAAATATCTAATAACAATCCCCTTATATCATCAATAGCTCCAACTATTGCAAGATGATCCTTTTCATCTTTTACCAATTCTCTGGCGAGATTATCAAGATTCTCATCTACCATCTTAACAATTCCATACACCCTGTGTCTTCCCCTTCTGTCAAGAAAGTTCTCTCTTGAAAACTTGTGTGATCGGTTTACAACTTCATTTAGGAATCCTTTAACAAGCTCTCTGTACTTCTTCATATCTCTTATATCCATATGCTTTGCAATCTTTTCACCCTGCTCGGTAATTTCCTGCATCATATTTCCCAGTTTTTCCTGAAGGTCTTTCTCCTCAATATTGCTAATCAGTGTAAACTTAAAACTATCATCTGATTTTTCCTGTGCTTTAACCGGAGTGGTCTGATTAGCCGGTGCTATATCTTTAACCTTAATATCCATACATACCTCCTAATATGGCACTTTTAACTTCACTAATGCAATCCTCTAACTCTCCATTATTGCTAAACCTTCTTGTAATACCAGCCTTAGCAATATTCTCTTCTGAAAAATCCTCACTGTCTGCAAGAAATCTTCTGCACATTTCCTCATAGTGTGGATTATCCTGTTTCTGTTCTCTGTGGATAGCCCTTGTGAGTCTCAATCCATCTTCTACTTCAATGTATATCGGCATAATATGCTGTTTTCCATAGAATTCACAGAATTTATCATACGCTTCAAGCGTTCCTATAACCAGATACCTGTTACCACTGTTAAGATCAATCTGTCCGTCATCAGCTGTAAAATACTTCCACACACCATACACAGTATTATATTCTCTCAATTCAACAATCCTGCCGCTCTCCTGCATCTTAACAGCTGTCTCATCATTTACAAAAAAATACTCAACCCCATCGGTCTCCCCGGCTCTCATTGGTCTTGTTGTATACAATATAACAGTATTAAGCTTCAGACTTTCATCTTCAATTAGGTTTTTATATATCTTATCCTTGCCGGACGCGCTTTTTCCCATAATAAATGCTATCTCAGGCATCTTATCTTTCCTTCCTTAAGACCGGGTACTTCCAGCCCGGCATTTATCGCACTCTTAATAATTCTGCATACATCACCGGTAATCCGCTCGCCTACATTAACAACAGGCATTCCCGGTGGGTATATAAGAACCGATGACATACTTATTCTACCACATATATCAGGTGAATTAACAGATAAATCTTCATATCCATTTTCATCCATTAAATCAATTGCATCTGCAGGACACATACATACTTCCGGCTTGTTGTTAATCGCATACCCTAAGCTTTCCCCTACATCATTTTCACTGTCTTTGCTTTCAACTTTCCAGCTTTCATCAATCTCCTTCAATGCACTAAGAAATCTGTCATAATACTCCTGTTTATCAGCAACTGAAGTCATTGCAATAACATATTTAAATGATGCCATCTCCAGCTGCACCTTATATTCATCCAATAACCTGTCATATAGGTACTTTCCATCATTACATATAAGAATAATCTTAGAAATATCATCACTATCCATCAACCTTATATTATTAAGTTTTGCAATATTTTCTCTTAAATTCTTAAGTCTGTTTATATATTTCTTAAAAATATAATCTCCCTGCCCTTCAATAATTCTCATACACCTGTCAATACTCGCCATAAGAATATATGAGGGGCTGGTTGTCTGATATATATTCCAAAATCTTTCCACTTTATCATAATCTACATAATTTCCAGAAATATGTAGAAGTGCAGTCTGTGTAAGTGCCGGTAATGTTTTATGAATACTGTTAATTACAATGTCAGCTCCAGCTTTTACTGCCGACTCTGGAAATTCCTCACTGAATTCAAAATGTGCCCCATGTGCTTCATCAACTATAAGTGGTATTCCTTTTTCATGCAGATAACTGGCAATCTCCCTTACCTCTGACACAACACCTTCATAAGTCGGAGAAGTTATAATAACCGCCTGTGCATCCCTATTATTTTCAACACATTTTCTAATCTGTTCCAATGAAACTCCACTGTATATTCCTGTATCATTATCAACCTCAGGTATAACATATACAGGCTCTAACTGTGCCATAATCAATGCATTATACACAGATACATGACAGTTTCTTGCAACGATAATCTTTCCTTTTCTTTTTGTTGCACCGCATATAGCTGATAATATTCCTGCTGTACTTCCATTTACAAGCATCAGTGTTTTATCTGCCCCATACAGTTTTGCTGCCCTGTCAGACGCATTTTTAATAATACCATCCGCATTATGCATATTATCAAATCCGTCAATCTCGGTAATATCAAGTTCTGAAGTACTTGCATATTCAGTATTGCGCTTTCCTCCTGGCATATGCATCGGCACATAACCAGCTTTTGAATACTCTTCAAGTTTTTCCAGAATATCTATATTTCCCATCAATACAACTCCATTATCTCTTATTCTGTAACCATAAGCTTTACTGTTACTTCATCATGGCTTCCAATTGCATCTGTAACTTCATACTTAATATTATAAGTACCTGTCTGGTCAAATGTATATCTTCCAACAGTCACAATCTTTGCAGTAATATCATTACCACAAGTATCAGTTGCAGTAACCCCTGTCATTACATCTATACTCTGACCAATCTTTGTCTGAATGTCCTTTGCCCCTTCTATCTTAGCACTATAAGCATTCCACGGATTATTCTCGTCAGGGTCTGTAGGATCCCAGCCGGCATATGCACTGTCCTCTGGAATCTTTATAGAATCCGGCTTACCAAGTGGTCCAGGATTAACTGCATCATCGTATATAGTTACACCTGTTCCCGATGGACAGTTATCATATATCCACTTTACATCCCTAACGCACATTCTAACGCATCCAAGAGAAGCATAATCACCAAGCTTATTGTACTGTCCATCCTCCAGATCACCCTTATTCATTGAATAATATGGAACAGAATGGAACAGATAACCTCCACTTATTCTGAATGCATAACGTCCATAAGTACCATCAACCATATATCCCCATTCGTACTTATCTGATGTTACATAATTCTCACCCACAATAGTTTCGTCGCCTGCTTTTCCACATGATGTTGCAAATGCTTTGACTGGTATAGTGTATTCTCCATTCTCATCAATCCCATACACTGTAGCACAGTTAGCAGCTCTGTTTACTTTAATAAAATATGGAAGATAAACTCCTTCTGGTGCAATGTATTCTTGTTCTTTTGATTCAGGCTCTTTATTATCAATCCACACAACTTCTCTTGCCGCTGTTGTCTCTTTTGTTGAAACAACTGTCTGTTCATCATTACTCCCATGATTATCATCCTGTTTTTCCTTATTATAATGAGACAACATAATTCCAGCAGTTACTGCTCCTGCAATAGCAATCACAACAACAGCAATAAATATAACAAGTGTCAGATTTCTCCTGAACCATGACTTTCTTCTTTTTAAATATTTATAATTAATGTTTCCTTTTGACATAATATCCTCCTTTGTCCATTACAAAAAATTAATATGTGTTTATAAATGTTTTTAACGCAAAAAAAGCTGTTTCATCACGAAACAGCTTTAAGTGCCTAGAACCGGAATCGAACCAGTGACACGAGGATTTTCAGTCCTCTGCTCTACCGACT
>OGNV01000263.1_pt1 | contig 53047 bp, 47 predicted proteins | sample 1573561 | NCBI WGS metagenome assembly OGNV01 (sample SAMEA2581892, study PRJEB24529) | metagenome | biome: Human gut stool | place: China | collected 2011
TTTCATTTCTGAAACTTTCTCAATAGAATTTTCAGGGTTGCATTACTGTTTATTTGTCAAGGTTCTGTGTGTTCTTATTTGACACAACTCCATTACTTTATCATACGTTTTGAGGTTTGTCAAGAACTTTTTGAAATATTTTTATTTCTCACAACCGCTGCTTTCGCAGTGGATTTTCATATTAACATATTTTTTCATTTCTGTCAATATGTTTTTCTTATTTATTTTTATGTAGTTTCGGCTGGGCGAAAAAAAAGAATCTTGATGTTGCTAAGATTTCTTTTCTACATTTCATAAATAAGAACGGAGAAAGAGGGATTTGAACCCTCGCGCCGGTTACCCGACCTACACCCTTAGCAGGGGCGCCTCTTCAGCCTCTTGAGTATTTCTCCTCGATACTGAATATCCTCTACCAATATCTAATTATGCGTCTCTCTTGACGCAAAATTTATTATACATAAGCTATACCATATTGTCAATTCTTTTTTTCATATTTTTTATTTTACTGTAACTATTCGTTACTGTACACAGGTAGTATGCCGCGAAGTGTTTTCATGCAGATTATGCATGAAAATCACGAGTTTGCATGCGCCAAAATCAATGCAATTGATTTTGTGTGCATAAATTGTTGCTGGAACGAGGTACGAGTGAACAGTAACAACTATTCAGAACCCTATGTGCAAAATCGCTGTTTCACAGCTCTACTGGATAACAAGTTTATCTACATGGCTCTGAATAGTTACATTTTGCTTATTTATTCTGCTAATATTTGTTTAAGCTCATTTGATGCCTGTTCGTAAGTCTTAAATACTATTCCCTGCATTCCTGCATTAATGGCACCCTGTACATTTTCTTCTCTGTCATCAATGAATACACATTCTGATGCACTGAGCTGATAAGTGTCTATCAGCTTTTCATAGATATCTGCATCGGGCTTGATCATCTGAACAAAGCCGGATACTATCTTGCCATCTACATGATCAAGAAACGGAAATGATCCTACATTGGCATGTAATGTAAATATATCTCTGGGATAGTTAGACAACAAATACACATGATATCCCTGTTCTTTTAAAGAATCTATCCAGGATACCGCATAATCATATGGTTTCACCAGTTTATCACGGTTCTCCCATACCAGATCAAAAGCTTCTCTGAATTCTATATTATCTTCTCTTAATCTGATAACAGCATCTTTTTCATCTATCGTACCATGATCCAGATCATGCCACCAACAGCTTCCAAATACTGATGTTTCAAATCGATCCTGCGCTTCTTTGGAAAGGTTAAGATTTTTCATTAATTCACGCCATCTAAAATCTACCAATACATTGCCGATATCAAATACTACGTTCTTTATCATATAAAATATATGCCTTTCTTTATCCTTAAAGCTCTACGCCGTTTTCTTTTAAAAGAACCTGTGCGCTTTCTACAGAGTCTACACCTGTCTTGTTCTTGATTGGTGCAAATTCATGATTTCTAACTACTTCAAAAGACAGACAGTTATCCAGTAAATGAATCATATCCAGTACGAGAAGCTCAAACTTATAGCCATTAGGTGTCTCCGGTTTATGATAATTGCCCTCTTTGTCTATGTATGGAATCTTCTTCTCTACTACATGTACCGGCATCTTCTCATTCATGATCTCTTCCAGCTTATCAACACGGAACAAATAGTTCAGAATAACACCAAAATTATAGGATAATTCACCATTTGCTTCTCTGGAATTGATAATCTCTTCTGTCATCTCATAATATTCTACGATAGAAGGTCTGCCATCCTCAAGGCATAATACACCTACCTTTTCATTCGGATCTGCCTTTCTTACGACCTTGGCACCACTGACTCTTCCTGAATCAATTGTTGCTCCAACAAATACAGGGTCTGCAATTCTCTGAAGTACATTATCAACTGCAAAAATATTAAGCCATTCAATACCTCTTTGATGAACATCATCCAGAATACCTGTTACAGACATGGAATAGAACCATCCACCATTACCATTGGGAGATAAGGAAAGAGAATCCTTAGCTTCCATGAGCAATTTACCATCATAGTCTGTAGAAGGTGCCATTTCCTGCTTAAAGAATTTTACATATTCCTCAGGATAGCCAAAATAGGACTTTTCCTTGAAAAATGCAATTGTTTCGTCATTATTCTTATCGCTGGTCATAATATAAAGAGGTACATAGCATCCTGCTTTATCTGTCACATCCTGCAGATTGCGAATCAAACGTTCAAATATGTAGACATCCTTAGTCAGTCCGATATTGTATTTTCCCTTAGGTCCATCAGAACCAAGTCTGGTTCCCTGTCCACCAGCCAGTAATACGGCACCTACTTTACCTGCTTTGATTGCTTCCAATCCCTTTGCTTCATATTCATCTTTTCTTGCATTGATTTCGTTTACTTCCAATGCAGATAGCGGTTCCAGTTTACCTCTTTCCTGGGCAAGTTCCTTATGACCAGCCATTGCGACCATAGACCAGTCAATCTTGGCTACCTGATTAGCCAGCTTCTCTTTGCCAGCTTCATCCAGTGCATCATATGCTTCTATAATATGCTCCTGACCATGTTCCCTTAATATTTGTTTTAACTCGTTCTCTCCCATACTTTCCTCCAAAACTCTAATTCTTTCAAGACATTTCTATAGTGTCTTCTGCTCTAAGTTATACTACATTTTTCGTGATATTGTAAACCGCTTTTCAAGATTTTACATAATTAATACATTTGATATTTATAATAATTGTCTGTATTAACTATTTTTTATATTATATAACGTGATTATGTTAATTATATAACAATTTCAAATAAAAATATCACTCTTTTATAGACAAATTCAGAAAATAAATGTAGAATATGATATGAAGACGTATTCAACAAATTCTTTAAATGAATAAAAGGAGCCATCATATGGATTATTTTTCAAAAGAAGAAGCTGATGTAATTGGTGAAATATCCAATATTTCAATAGGTTCTTCGGCAACTGCCATGAATATGATGCTTGGTCAGCCCATTACAATTACAACACCTGATGTATCCCTTGTTCATAAAACAGAAATCTTAAATGACTATGAGAAATCATGTGTTTTGATTCGTGTCCAATACACACAGGGGTTATATGGAAACAACATCCTGATATTAAAGGACGAAGATGCTAAGATAATTACTGATCTGATGATGGGAAATGATGGAACAGGAACATATTCTACCGGTGAAATAACCGATCTGCATATCAGTGCAGTAGCCGAGGCGATGAACCAGATGACAGCCAGTTCTGCTACCGCAATGAGTAAAATGTTCGATAGCAAAATTGAGATCTCACCACCAAGTGTTCAATCAGTTAAAATTGACACGTTCCGTTTTCCGGATGATATTCCTGATGATTTATTTGTGAAGATTAATTTTAAAATGAAAATAGGTAATCTGATAGACAGTACAATTATACAGTTGTACCCGTTTGATCTTGCGCATTCTATTTATAAATTATTCCAGAGGAGGAAATAAAATGGCAAAAAATATTTTAATTGTCGATGATGCAGCATTTATGAGAATGATGATAAAGGATATTTTATCCAAGAATGGTTATACTGTTGCCGCAGAAGCTGAAAATGGCAAGGTAGCAGTAGACAAATATAACGAGGCAAAACCCGATCTTGTATTAATGGATATTACAATGCCGGAAATGGATGGTATCCAAGCCCTTAAAGCAATTAAAGCAAATGATCCTAATGCACAGGTTATTATGTGTTCTGCAATGGGTCAGCAGGCAATGGTTATTGAAGCAATTCAGTCCGGAGCTAAAGATTTCATTGTAAAGCCTTTCCAGGCAGAACGTGTATTGGAAGCGGTAAAGAAAGTTGTAGGTTAATTTCAGAACATGAAAAAGGTAGCCAATCGGCTACCTTTTTTTAACTTCTTTTTATAAATTCCGTATTACACTTGGGACATATGACGGCAATCTTGCCTTTTCCTCTGGGAATCCTGATCTTCTGTCCGCATCCTGGACATTTATAGATATGATATGCCTTTTTCTGAGCAAGATCATATTTTAATTTCTCCCATCTGCTGCCCTTAGCTGTATATCCCTTGGGATGAATCCACTGATTCCATTTTGAAGTAAAACGATAACGCAGTGTCAGGAACTTGCTGTTCTCCTGCTGCCTTTTCCCATAATCTCTACTGAGTATTCTGTAATACAGCCATACTACCGTTACCCAGAACAGAATTTCAAAAAATCGATTTCTGGTGATTAATTCCAGCACGATCCATACCATAGAAAGTCCCGTTAAAAATCTTGCCAGTTCATCCACGCCATACCTGCCCTGCATAAATCTTGCTATTTTCTCACGCATATATATCTCCTTTCTCCTACAACATAGGTGATATTATTTTTAAAACAAACTGAATCAATCTCTGATACCAGGGTCTCTTATTCCACTTATCAAGCTGTATTTCCTCGCACTTCTCCATCGTACTGAGGAAATCGTTCTTCATATCGTATACGGCACCCATTTCACTTAAAAAGACACCGCATTCATAATGCAGATAAAAACTCCTGTAATCTGTATTAATGGTTCCGCAAATCGCACACTCATCATCAGAAACAACATTTTTGGCATGAATAAATCCTGGCTTATATTCAAAAATTCTGACACCTGACTCTATCAGTTTGCCATAATTGGATACATTGACCATATACACATACCATTTATCAGGAATTCCAGGTACAATAATTCTAACATCTACCCCACTTTGAGCGGCACTGATCAGATCATCTCTCATACTTTGATCAAGTACAAGATATGGTGTCGTAATGTAGATATAATCCCTGGCTTTGTTGATCATTCTGGTGTAAGCACCCTCTGTCGGATTGCTTGGATTTCTGTGAGGTCCACCGGCAAATGGCTGTACATAGCCATCTTCCTTTACTTTTACATTAGGACGATATTTGTCATATTCAAAGACACTTTCGGCATCTGTTGCTTTCCACATTGCCATAAAAATACAGGTAAAGCTCCACACACCTTCTCCATAAAGTCTGAGTCCTGTATCCTTCCAATGTCCAAAACGCACAATATAATTGGCATACTCATCTGCCAGATTAATGCCTCCTGTATATCCGATATTGCCATCAATTACTGTAATCTTCTGATGGTTACGATAATTAAAAGACAATCTTGCCACATTTTTATGAATTGGATTAAAAATACGCAGCTCTATTCCTCTGCTCTCCAGATCTTTACGGAACGCATGATTATTGATAATCAGTGTACCAAAGTCATCAAACAGTAATTTGACTTCTACGCCTTCCTGTACTTTCTGGGTCAGTATTTCAAGAATTTCTTTCCATACTCTTCCATCTGATACGATAAAATATTCAAGGAAAATAAATTTCTGTGCCTTTTTCAAGTCTTCTATCATTGCCTGAATGATATCTTCACCAATCTCATAATATGTAACTTGTGTATTATTATAGATTGGGAAGCCTTTTTTCCTGAGATAACGGCTAATCTGAACCTTATTAGGATGCTGCTTCTGAATATCTTCTGCTACTTCTGTATTCTGGACCATGTGGTCAAATATTTCTGATTCAATTTCGTATATTCGTTTATTTTCTTTGGAATTACGTCTTTTACGTCCCCACATAAAATACAAAAACAATCCTGCTACCGGAAGTACCAGAATAATAATAATCCAGGACATTTTATAGGATTCTGCATTATTAACCAGTGCAAAGACCGTTAAAACGCTCAATAATTCCATTAACAGATAGATGATAAAAAATCCTCTGAAAAGATATACGGCAAGAAGCATCATAGTTATAATCTGCAACAAAAACGCTATTCCAACCGTAACACCTCTGATAATACCATAATATTTACTCTTTATTATATTCACACTATCGTCCTCCATAATAGTGACCGCCACAGAAAAATTTTCTTTGAATTTTTCTTCTGCCTGTGCCTTATTGGGATTGTTGATATTTGCATCAGGATGATATCTTCTGCTTAAACTTCTATAAGCCTTCTTGATTTCTTCCTCTGTTGCTCCTCTCTCTATTCCCAGCACTTTATACGGGTCATTCATTTGGGTAACCTTTCTTTCTTCATGCGTAGCTGCTCATAACGGCACCAGACACCTGAATAAAGTATATTTCTTAATAGTTCGATATTATGAATAATTGGTAATTTTTCAAATTCCTTTGAACATTCTGCCATCATCATGGATAGAATGGAACGACATTTTTCTTCATATTCCTCGTTTTGCTCCACAAATACAAAAGGATTATAGTTGCCGCTCTTCTTATCTTTCTCCAAATCTTCATAGGCATCCATTAAATATACAAATTTACCAAGAAAAAATGCCATTCTTCGGATACTGGCATCCCACTCATCATTTTTGTAGGCAAACAGTTCTGCCAGTACTTCACCAAAAAGTCCTGATACTTTATCCAGGCTTTCTTCCTGTTTCTTTTCACAATCCGATATTTTATCAAACAGGATTTCTACTTTTTTACATTTATCAGGATATTTCTCCTGTACTTTCTGATAATTGCCGGTAAGCCACTTTGCAAAAAGCATTCTGCTTGCCTTATGCTCATCTTTCCAATCATCCACACATTTATAATAACTCAAAAGTATCGTCATGTCAGCTGCATATTCTGTATACATGTTAATACATGCCGGTGCTCCCTTCTTAGGATGAAGTGCACATTTTCTATTATCTCTCACTTCCTGCGGTTCGTATAACCCTGATAAGAATAAAATCAAAAAAATACAATCATAGCTTAATGTAAACTGCCCGCTAAAACCGTATTTTTCCCGCAATACTCTGCATAGACCGCAATAATATGCCTGATACATATCAAATTCTTTGAATTTTAATTCCTGTTTATTTACTGTTATATATCCAAACATTTGACCAACCATGCCTTTCTTACTATTTATTGTAATGCAGTCCTTTTTATATTCAATAAAAAAAACATAAAAAATTCTGAAATCTTTACAGTATCTATGATAAGATAAACTAAGAATTAATATGTGAAGGAAGATATTTTCATGAGAAAAAAAACAGAATCTCATACAGTCTGCCAGTCTGTTGACAAAGCTCTGTTTTCCGAAGCATGCATGCAAATGATTGGCGCATTACAAGGACAAAATGGAATTGGAACATTGCGTGAAAAAACAATACACTCTGTCCTTAAATATTATTATGCACCAAACCCTGCATATCATGAAATCAGAATTGGAACTTATGTTGCTGATATTTGTGTAGATGGAGAAATCTTTGAAATACAGACACGTAATTTTAATACAATGAGAGACAAGCTTAGCTTTTTTCTTCAGAATCATGATGTCACGATCGTATACCCTGTTGCGCATACCAAATGGTTATCCTGGCTGGATGTAGAAACGGGGGAACTCTCTGATAAGAGAAAATCTCCCAAGACAGGAACTTTCTATCAGATCATACCTGAATTATACAGAATCAAAATGTTTCTTCAAAATCCGAGACTTCACTTTATTATCTCGCTGATTGATGTAGAAGAAACCAGATATCTTAATGGATGGAGCTATGACAAAAAAAGAGGTTCCTCAAGAATGGATGGCATTCCTGTTGATATCTATGATGAAGTACGTATTGATACCATGAAGGATTATCATAAATTCTTACCAGATACACTTCCTGCCAGATTTACCACGAAAGACTACGCCAAATGCGCTCATATTCCACAAAAATATGCTACCACCGGTCTGAATGTTCTACTGGAGACCAAAACTGTAGTCAGAGTCGGCAAAATGGGAAATTCATATCTTTATGAGAAAGCAGCAGAGTCTGAAAAATAATCTCAAACTCTGCTGCTTATTTATTTACTCTTCATCTTCATCAGATTCTGTAGGGAAAATGATATTTTCCTCTTCTTCGTCTTCAGATTCTTCATTTACTTTCTCTGCAGCCTGATCTACGTCATCATATTCCTGCATTCCATCAGAAATCTTCTCACGTACCTTTGCAATTCTTGCTACAGTTACACCTTCATCAAGATTGATCATCTTAACACCGGATGTATTACGTCCAATCATGGAAATATCTTCCATACGAAGCTGAATGATAATGCCTTCTGTTGTGATCATCATAATCTCATGAGAATCATTTACAGCCTTTACACCGATTACATTACCGGTCTTATCAGCAATCTTATAGCATTTAACACCCTTACCGCCACGTTTCTGTACACTGAATTCATCCATTCGAGTTCTCTTACCCATACCCTTTTCAGATACAATTAAGAGAGAGTCACCCTGAGTATTCAGCTGCATACCGACAATTTCATCGCCATCTTCCAGATTCATACCGATAACGCCCATTGCTGTTCTGCCCATTGCTCTGACATCTGTTTCCTTGAATCGGATACACATGCCATACTTGGTAACCAGGAATATCTCAGAATCAGCATCTGTAGTCTTTACCTCTATTAATTCATCATCTTCACGAAGATTAATTGCTGCAAGTCCTGTTTTTCTCACATTTGAAAATTCAATAACAGGTGTTTTTTTAGCAATACCATTCTTTGTGATCATGAAAAGATTCTTGCCTTCTTCATATTCACTGATTGGAATCATGGCTGATATCTTTTCACCAGGTGTCAGCTGCAACAGATTAATAATAGCTGTTCCTCTGGCAGTTCTGCCTGCTTCCGGTATTTCATAAGCCTTTAATCTGTATACACGTCCATAGTTCGTAAAGAACATAAGATAATGATGTGTCGTAGTCATCAACAGATCTTCGATATAGTCATCATCAATAGTAGACATACCCTTAATTCCACGACCACCTCTGTTCTGTGTCTTGAAATTATCTACAGTCATTCTCTTAATATATCCAAGACTGGTCATGGCAATTACTGTATTCTCACGTGGAATGAGATCTTCCATGTCGATATCATATTCATCATATCCAAATTTGGTTCTTCTGTCATCTCCATACTTTTCAGAGATAATCAGGATTTCTTCTTTGATCACACCAAGTAAAAGCTTCTTATCTGCAAGAATTGCTTTAAATTCTTTGATTTTCTCTAATAAATCTGCATGTTCCTGTTCCAGCTTGCTTCTTTCCAGACCTGTAAGAGCTCTCAGACGCATATCTACAATTGCCTGAGCCTGAACATCTGTCAACTTGAATCGCTGGATTAATCTGTCCTTGGCAACCTGTGTATTCTCACTGCTTCTGATAATCTGAATGACTTCATCAATGTTATCAAGTGCAATTAACAACCCCTGTAAAATATGGTCACGTTCTTCTGCCTTGTTCAGATCATACTGTGTTCTTCTGGTCACTACATCTTCCTGATGCATGATATAGTAAGTCAGAATATCTTTCAGATTCATGACTTTTGGCTCATTGTTTACAAGAGCCAGCATTATAACACCGAAGCTGTCCTGAATCTGTGTATGCTTATATAATTGATTCATAATGACATTGGCATTGGCATCTTTACGTAGCTCAATACAGATTCTCATACCTTCTCTGTCTGATTCGTCTCGAAGGTCTGTAATGCCATCTATTTTCTTATCTTTTACCAATTCGGCAATCTTTTCAATTAATCTGGCTTTATTAACCATGTATGGAAGTTCCGATACAATGATTCTGCTCTTGCCATTTGGCATGGATTCTATACTGGTGACACCACGTACACGAATCTTACCACGACCGGTTCTGTATGCTTCCTCTACGCCTCTGGTTCCAAGGATAATTCCTCCTGTTGGGAAATCCGGTCCTTTTACAATTGGAAGAAGTTCTTCAATATCCGTATCTCTGTCTTCCTGGACTTTATTATCAATCATCTTCACAACAGCCTGAATGACTTCACGGAGATTGTGAGGTGGAATATTGGTAGCCATACCAACAGCGATACCCTGAGTACCATTTACTAAAAGATTGGGATAACGGCTTGGTAATACAGTAGGTTCCTTCTCTGTTTCATCAAAGTTCGGTACAAAATCTACTGTATTCTTGTTAATATCTGCAAGAAGTTCCATGGAAATCTTACTTAATCTTGCTTCTGTATATCGCATGGCAGCTGCGCCATCTCCATCTACAGAGCCAAAATTACCATGTCCGTCTACCAGAGGATAACGTGTTGACCATTCCTGCGCCATATTAACCAATGCACCATAAATGGAACTGTCACCATGAGGGTGATATTTACCCATTGTATCACCAACGATACGTGCGCTCTTTCTATGTGGCTTATCAGGACCGTTATTCAATTCAATCATAGAATAAAGTACTCTACGCTGAACCGGTTTTAAACCATCTCTTACATCCGGAAGTGCTCGGGATGCAATAACACTCATGGCATATTCAATATAGGACTGCTCCATGGTTTTTTGCAGATCGACTTCTTGAATTTTGTCGAATATTGTATCATCCATATTAATAATCTTGCCTTTCTGTAACTTGTAATCCTTGGATTTTGGTTACACTGCCTTTTTATAACTTAAATATCGAGATTCTTGGCAAACTTAGCATTTGCTTCGATAAAATCACGTCTTGGTTCTACTTTATCGCCCATTAAGGTCGTAAAGGTCAGATCTATTTCAGATTCTGCTTCTTCATTCATTGCTACTTTCAGCAAAATTCTCTTCTCAGGGTCCATTGTAGTATCCCAGAGCTGTTCCGCATCCATTTCTCCAAGACCTTTGTATCGCTGAATCTTGTTATTCTGATCTCTTCCTACTTCATCCAGAATTTTTGAAAGTTCCTCATCACTGTATGCATACCATGTCTTCTTATTCTTTTCCAGCTTATAAAGAGGTGGCTGCGCCAGATAAACATGTCCTTCCTTGATCAGATCCGGCATAAATCTGTATAGGAACGTCAGCATAAGTGTTGCAATATGTGCACCATCTACATCGGCATCTGTCATAATAATGATCTTGTCATAACGAAGTTTGGAGATATCAAAATCTTCATGAATACCAGTACCAAATGCTGTAATCATGGCTTTGATCTCTGCATTGCCGTAAATTTTATCCAGTCTTGCCTTCTCTACATTCAATATCTTACCACGCAGTGGAAGAATAGCCTGTGTAGCACGGCTTCTTGCAGTCTTGGCGCTGCCACCTGCAGAATCTCCCTCTACGATGAAAATTTCACAGTTCTTAGGGTCCTTATCAGAACAATCTGCAAGTTTACCAGGAAGTGCCATTCCTTCCAGTGCAGTTTTTCTTCTGGTAAGATCTCTTGCTTTTCTTGCTGCCTCTCTCGCACGCTGTGCAAGAATGGATTTCTCACAGATCTGCTTGGCTACAATAGGATTCTGTTCCAGATAATAGGTAAGCTGTTCACTGACAATACTGTCAACTGCTCCCCTTGCCTCAGAGTTACCAAGTTTCTGCTTGGTCTGTCCCTCAAACTGAGGATCTTCGATCTTAATGGAAACAATGGCAGTCAGACCTTCTCTGATGTCATCGCCACTTAAATTCGCTTCACTGTCTTTCAACAGCTTTGCATTTCTTGCATAATCATTGAATGTCTTAGTAATTGCATTACGAAATCCGGCAAGATGTGTACCACCCTCCGGTGTATTGATATTATTTACGAAGCTGTATGCACTTTCCGTATAGGAATCGTTATGCTGCATGGCAACTTCTACATATACGTTGTCTTTTTTGCCTTCAAAATAAAGGACATCTTCGTATAAAGGTGTCTTGCTCTTATTCAGATAAGAAACAAATTCCTTGATACCGCCTTCATAGTGGAATGTCTTCTCGATTGGCTTATCATCCGGTCTTAAATCTCTTAAAATAATCTTGAGATTCTTGGTAAGGAATGCCATTTCACGAAGACGCTGCTGTAAAATGTCATAATCATATACAGTCTCTTCAAAAATTGTATCATCCGGTAAAAAGGTAACTTTCGTACCTGTCTTACCAGGTTCACATTCACCGATCACTTTCAGAGGATAACATACATGTCCTCTCTCATATCTCTGCTTATAAATTTTGCCTTCATTGCAGATCTCTACTTCAAGCCAGTTGGACAGCGCATTTACAACAGACGCACCAACACCATGAAGACCACCGGATACCTTGTATCCTCCACCACCGAATTTACCGCCCGCATGCAGAATGGTAAATACAACTTCAACCGCAGGAATACCTGCTTTATGATTGATACCAACAGGAATACCACGTCCGTTATCAATGACTGTTATGGAATTATCCGGATTGATCGTAACATCAATCGTATCACAATATCCTCCCAGTGCTTCATCTACGGCATTGTCAACAATCTCATATACCAAATGGTGCAAGCCTCTTGATGAAGTGCTGCCGATGTACATACCTGGTCTTTTTCTGACTGCTTCAAGACCTTCCAGTATCTGAATTTGATCTGCTCCATACTCAGTACTCATTTCTAACCTCCAATTTAGTTTTCCTGCGTTACAGTTGCATTGGAAACTTTATAAACTCTATTAATTTCAAAACGGTTGTTTACGAATTCTTCAAGACCGGTACAGGTGATAATCGTCTGGATGTCACCAATACTGTTTAATAAATAATTCTGTCTGTTACTGTCAAGTTCACTCAAAACATCATCCAGTAAAAGAACCGGCGTATCCTTTGTGATTTTCTTTACAAGTTCTATCTCCGAAAGCTTTAGGGAAAGTGCTGCTGTTCTCTGTTGTCCCTGAGATCCGAACTTGCGTATATCAATATCTCCTACCTTAAAACAGAAATCATCTCTATGAGGACCGGTACTTGTCTGCTTGAGACGAATATCTCTGTCCTGACCTTCCTGTAATCTGCGTTCATAATCCTGTAACGTAACATCCGGTTCATAAATGATCCTCAGATCTTCTTTATCTCCAGATAACTTACGGTGAATATCATAAATAATGTCATTGAGCTGTTCCACAAAAGAAATCCTGCGCTCAATAACCTTGCTTCCATAGGATAACAGCTGGGAATCCCATATGGAAAGAGTGTCTTTTAATCCTGGATTAAAGGACAATTCTTTTAAAAGCTTGTTACGCTGATTTACGATTTTATTATAATTATTCAGATTGTACAGATAAAAGCTGTCCAACTGACATAATTCCATGTCCACAAAACGTCTTCTCTCTGCCGGTCCATTCTTGATAATAGATAAGTCCTCCGGAGAGAAAAAGACAACATTTAAAAGCCCAAGTAAATCTGCCGCCTTCTTAATCTTCTGACCATTGATGGCAATTCCTTTGGACTTGCTTTTTCTAAGGTGCATATCTACACGATTCTCCAAACCGTCTTTCTCGATATAAGTGCGAATATGCGCTTCCTCTGCACCAAAATGTACAATGTCTCTGTCCTTACTTCCCTTATGTGACTTGGTTGTTGCTGACAAATAGATAGCCTCTAATATATTGGTTTTACCCTGTGCATTATCCCCATAGAGGATATTCGTTCCAGAATCAAAGGTCATAGACAACGAATGATAATTTCTAAACTGATCAAGTTCCAATGATTTGATAATCATGCTTCATTCTTTCCTGAACTCTATGCCAAAATTCTGAAGGTATCGCCCGCAAATGTGACTTCATCACCATTTACAAGCTTCTTACCTCTCTGAGTACAGACTTCACCATTTACCAGAACCTTACCATCCTGTACAGCAAACTTGGCATCAACACCGGATTCTACCAGACCGGCAAGTTTCAGAGCCTGTCCAAGCTTTATAAATTCATCTTTGATTCTTACTTCTTTCATGATAAGTCCTTTCCGACTATACAAATATGAATAATAGATATAACTGTCCATAAATATAGACAGTTATATCTTACCATTTATTGATACATTATGTCAATTCTGTACAGATGTCATCAGGAAACTGTACTAAAAGTTACAGGCAGGATCAGATAAATATAACTTTCCTGTTCATCCTTGATAAAGCATGGAGCCTTTGGATTGAGAAGCTTGATCTCAATATCTTCATCATCAATGACCTTCAATGCATCAATCAGGAATTTCGGATCAAAACCGATCATCAAATCTTTACCGTTCTTTACTATATCAATTTCCTCATCCAGACTACCTACAATGGAATTCATTTTTAATTCCATGACATCATCTTTAATATCCAGAATGATAGGTTTCTTGTCTGCTTCTTTTACAAGAAGTGTAGAACGGTCAATACAGCTTAAAAATTCTCTTTTATTAATTTTTACTTTCGTTTCATAGTCTGCGGATAAGATATTATCAATCTTTAAGTATTCTCCTTCAATCAGACGAGAAACTACAGTTGTATTGTCAAACTCAAATAAGATATGTTTGTCAGTAAAAAAGAGATTGACATCCTTATCAGCATCACCGGATAAAATCTTACTGATTTCATTTAATGTTTTGCCGGGAACAATTACTTTCTTATCAGGATAGGTATTTTTCAGTTCTATTCTACGAAGAGAAATACGTAATCCGTCAGATGAGACAACTTTTAAAAGATTACCATTGATTTCAAATAATTCTCCCGTTAAAATCTTGTTTGTAAAATTATCTGCAATTGAGAAAATTGTCTGTCTGATGACTTCTTTTAAAGTAAACTGGGAAAGAAGAATGGAATCAGATCTTTCTATCTGAGGTAAATAGGAGAAATCCTCACCGGATTTACCAATAATATTAAAGGTAGCCTTTTCACAGGTAATGATTGTTTTATAGGAAGAATCTGTTTCTATAGTGACATCATTATCAGGAAGCTTACGTACCATTTCAAGGAAAATCTTAGCATCCAGAGCAATAATACCCTTTTCGATAATCTCACCCTCAATCACCGTTTCAATACCAAGCTCCATATCATTGGCTGTTAAAGTAATCTGACCCTTCGTTGCATCAATCAGAATACATTCCAGAATAGACATGGTTGTTTTACTGGGTACTGCTTTAGAAACAATATTAACCCCATTCAGTAAGTTAGATTTAGAACATATTAATTTCATGTGAATAACTCCCTTCGACAAAAAAGTGAAAAAAATAAAAACTGCAAAAAATATATAATAAAAATTAAATTCGTAGTATTCATAGTAATCGGCGTGGAAATGTGAATAACCGATTAGAAGCCATAAAATCCAGGGAAAACGATTCGAAAAACCTGTGAAAAAAGAACATGGAAAAAGTAAGGTTATTCAGAACCATTCACAACCTGAGAAAAGATGTATGGAGAAGAAAAAGATATCAATTGTGGATTACCCACATAATTTCTACATAGGTAACCACAAGTTATACACATAAAAATCAAACTATGATGGAGAGATCTTCTTCTTGATCGTTTCTATTTTATTACGCAGGTCTTCATCTGTTGCAAGCTTCTCATCAATCTTCTTGATTCCATGGATAATGGTAGTATGATCCTTCTTGCTGAGAAGATTGGCAATGCTCTGCTGAGACATATCAATCATATTACGGCACAGATACATGATGATCTGACGAGGAAGTACATATTCTGAATTACGCTTCTTGGAAGTAATCTCTTCCTTAGGAACATTGAAATGCTCTGCCACTACATCAATGATCAAAGCTGGTGTAATCTCACGAACCTGATCTGGATAAATGACATCTTTTAAGGCATCTTCAGCCAGAGCAAGAGTAAGCTCTTTCTTATTAAGACGGGCATTTGCCATGACTTTATTCAGAGCGCCTTCCAGCTCCCTGATATTTGATTTTATGTTCGTTGCGATGTATTTGATGATCTCATCGTCAATTTCCTTATCATAGGTCTCTGCATTTTTTCGCAGAATAGCCATTCTGGTCTCATAGTCAGGTGGCTGGATATCTGCAATCAGTCCCCATTCAAAACGGGAACGGAAACGTTCATCCAAAGTCTCCATTTCCTTAGGTGGTTTATCAGAAGACAGAATAATCTGCTTACCGGCAGAATGAAGTACATTAAAAGTATGGAAAAATTCTTCCTGCGTGGATTCCTTACCAATGATGAACTGCACATCATCAATAAGCAGTACATCTACGGTTCTGTATTTCTCACGAAGCTTGGTCATGGCAGCTGCATTACCACTACGGATAGATTCGATTACTTCGTTGGTAAACTGCTCTGAAGTAACATAGAGAACCTTCATATTAGGATTCTGTTCCAGTACGAAATGTCCAATGGAATGCATAAGGTGAGTCTTACCAAGTCCGGCACCGCCATATAAGTAAAGTGGATTATAAGCTTCTCCCGGAGATTCCGCTACAGCAAGCGCTGCAGAATGGGCAAATTTATTATTACTTCCTACAATAAAGGTGTCGAATTTATATTTACTGTTTAAGTTGGCATTTTCATAATTGATATTAGAGATACTGCCGGCAGGCTGAACTTCAGAATTGCACATGGATGCGGTGTCTTTTTCCAAAATAAAGGTTACATCATATTCATGGTCCATAATTTCTGAAATGGTAACTTTAAAAAACAGACCGTATTTATTTGAAATATAATTAATGGTCTGTGCCTGGTCGGAAGGAATCATAATCGTTACGACATTATTCTCTACCTTATATAATTTTAACGGTGCGATCCAAGTCTCATAAGATATATTGGTTAATTCGTACTCGGTCCGGATGCTTTCCTTAATCTGATTCCATTTCTCTTGAATATCGTTCATGCTCTACCTCTGAATCGTTACAATAATATATATAAAACCATAGTACCCCAAAAAAATAAAAAAATCAAATCATTTACACAGAAATGTGAATAAAGTGGAAAAGAAATACACATTTATGACCAGATAAAATCAAAATGTGTGGATAACTTATCCCCAATGTTGTGGAAATCGTAAAAAAAGAAATTTTTTAAACAGAAAATCCATTGAAATGTGGATAAGTTTGTGAATGGTTATAAACACAATCCACCCTGTAAATTTCAGTACTTGAATATTGACATAAAAAGTTTTCTACCAGTCATCTACGAGATATCCACAAGATATCAACAAAATGTGGATATCTTGTGGTTTGTGTGGATTTTTCCACATATTTCGTGGAAGAATTGTGTAAATTATGGACTGCATTTATGTAAATTCTGTCGGGTGACGTAAATTCTGTCCACAAAATTTCCACGAAATGTGAGTAAACATATAATTGCTTCAATATATATAGAAAAACTGTATGTGGAAATCAGAATATGATATACTGTAAATGTAGATACTATAACACTATGAAGTTGAGAGAAATGTTATAAGGAGAGAAGTATGAAAAATAAAACAAGACAGATAGTGGCGTTACTTGTTACAGCGGCAATGCTGACAGGTTGTGGAGCAGTACAGAATCAGGATGTGGTATCTGAACAGACAAAGACACAGGAGGATACACAGACTGAATCTGTGGAAGAAATACAGAGTAAAGCTGATACAGCGACAGAGTATTCTGTAATAGGGCAGCGACCAAGGTTGATTTCTACAACAGCAGACAGCAGTGAAAATATATCGCCTGCTGCTGACTCTTACACATTGGAGAAGGATTTAAGTAATGTAGATAACTTATGGCAGTTCTATCTGGATGATAAAATGACAGAGTTACTTGCAAAAAATGGTTTTGTAGTCAGGGAAGAGGCCGGAAGAGAATTTTTTGATCTATATGAAAGAAACAGATATAATATGATACCAAATTTTGTGACTGTGGATTCTCTCATGCATACATACCATGTTTATTTTGCCTATTTATTAAAAAATATTGAAAAAGAATACCTTGCGGATCAGGTCAGACAGCTTGGAATAAAAATGCTGGAAGACAGTAAGGAGCAGTATGTTCAGCTTAAAGGAAGTGAATGGGAAAGCGCAGCTGTGAGAAATGTTGCTTTTTTCACAGTGGGGGCAAAATTATTGGATGATACAGTTCAGATAGAGGATTATGTGTCAGATATCGTAGAGTCTGAGTTATCCCGTATAGAGACTGCACAGGGAATCATGATTTCAGCGATTACCGATGATGAAGAGGATTATTCTCAGTATAAGCCAAGAGGATATTATGAGGGAGATTCTGATTTAGAGGCATATTTTAAAGCCATGATGTGGTATGGAAGAATGCATTTTAAGCAGGAAACAGAAGATCTGGACAGAAGTGCGCTTCTGATTACCAAAGCACTGGATTCTGACAGTGAGGCATATGAACTGTGGCAGTCTGTATACAGTGTGACTTCTTTCTTTGCAGGAGCAAGTGATGACAATGGAGTATGTGAATATGCACCGCTTATCAGGGCTGCTTACGGTGAAAATGCCAAAGTAACAGACTTAATAGGAAATGGAGATGCTTTTTTGGATTATAGGACCAATACTGCGGCATTACCAGTACCTCAGATCAATTCTATTCCTATTGAAGACGGAGAAGAAAATGTAATACCGGGTTTTCGGTTCATGGGACAGAGATTCTCCATTGATGCAATGGTCATGCAGAAGCTGATCTACAGTAATGTTCAGAGTAACAGTGCAGGAGAGAAACGTATGTTACCTGATGTGCTGGATGTACCGGCTGCTTTTGGCAGTGATGTTGCCTTGAATCTGTTAAAAGAAAATGGAGTAGAAGATTATCCGGGATATATGGAAAATATGGAGAAGCTCAGAACCGGTATTAATGAGGCAGATGATTCTTTGTGGAATGCCAGTCTGTATGCAAGCTGGATACATACATTACGTCCTTTATTGGAGAAAAAGGGTGAAGGATATCCAATATTCATGCAGAATGAGGAATGGGCAAAGAAGAATCTGGAGTGTTTTGCAGGAAGTTATACAGAATTAAAGCATGATACAGTACTGTATTCCAAACAGGTCATGGCTGAAATGGGAGGCGGTATGGAGGAAGAGCCGGATGATCGTGGTTATGTAGAACCGGAGCCGGTTGTTTATGAAAGATTTGCCAGTCTGGCGGAACAGACAGCACAGGGATTAAAGAAATATCAGATGTTAAGTGATGCAGATGAAAATAATCTGGTTAAATTGGAGGAGCTGGCGCTTCGATTACAGACGATATCCAATAAAGAGCTTCAGAATGAAACACTGACAGACGAAGAATATGACTTAATCAGAACATATGGCGGTAATATCGAGCATTTCTGGTATGATGCCATGAGAGCAAATGCAGATTCTGATACAATATTCAGTGAGGAGTATCCTGCGGCACTGGTAGTAGATATCGCAACAGATCCCAATGGAAGTGTACTGGAAGCTGCTACAGGAGATCCATCCCAGATTATTGTTGCTGTGCAGGTAGATGGGAAAATCAAACTGGCTTCAGGAAGTGTGTATACATTCTATCAGTTTGAACAGCCATTAAATGACAGACTGACTGATACACAGTGGAGAGTCATGATGGGAATTGAAGCCAATGACGACATGGAATATCAGAAAACTACGGATATAAAACAGCCTGCATGGACTGACAGCTATCGTTACCATTATGAATGGTAAGAAAAAGGTCATAACGGCGGTATGTATAGGTATCGCCGTTATGACAGGCTTAATCTGTATATCATGTAATAAGATTCCAGGCTGGGTTACATGGGAAAAAAGACAGATAAAGGATGCAACAGGGGAATATGAAGTTACCTTATCTTCCAGAGCAGTGAGTGTAAGCAGAAGTTATGATCAGAAAATCATCTGGAAAAGCCAAAAAGGTGTGAAAGTGCAGGATGTCTTATCCTGTGATATAGATGGTGATGGCAATGACGAGTTGATTCTTCTATGCTGGAAGAGGGGGAGATTTGGCAAATACAGACCATTCTGGATAGAACAGGATGAAAAGGAATGGTCACAGCATATTTTTGTATACAAATATACAGAAAATCAGATCACTCCCATGTGGATGTCCTCTTATATCGGGCAGGATGTCGTTAAAATAAATGCAAAGCCGGATTTCAGACAGAAATACTACTTAATATTGACTGACAGAAACGGTGAAAACAGTAATTGGGCGTGGAATTACTGGGGATTTGAATTATTTGAAAAATAAGTTGATATTATAATCTGATAAGCATATAATAATTGTATCAATGAGAAAGAGGTGAAAGGATGAGAAAATAATCTACTTTTGAAAGCATGAACAGATTTTAGACAGTGCCCTGTAAAGGGTATCGTTTTCATGTTGCCAAAAGTGGATTATGATTCTCATAACCTCTTTTTTCGTGTTTATTTATATAATATACGGCTGCTTAGTCTGGCAGTGACACAGGTTATCCGAATCAGAATCGTTTGGCAACAGACGTTTTGAGATAAGGAGGAATGTGTATGGCACAGATTTGTGTTTCTAATCTTACATTTTGTTATGAAGGCAGTTTTGATAATATCTTTGAAGATGTTTCTTTTGTAATCGACACAGACTGGAAACTGGGCTTCATAGGACGAAATGGCAAGGGTAAGACGACCTTTTTAAATATTTTATCAGGAAAGTATGCTTATCAGGGAAATATCAGTACATCTACAGTATTTGATTATTTTCCATATCAGATCACACAGCAGCAAAAGGAACAATGTGCATCAGAGTTTCTTGCAGAATTAAAGCCAGGGTGTGAGGAATGGCGTGTCATATATGAACTGGATAAGTTACAGACATCAGCGGAAATATTGTATCGTCCATTTGGAACTTTGAGCTTTGGCGAACAAACTAAGGTAATGTTGGCGGTATTGTTTGCAGGAGACAATGATTTTCTTTTAATTGATGAGCCAACGAATCATCTGGATCATGAGGCAAGACAGATCGTAAAGAAATATCTTGCAGATAAGAAGGGATTTATTCTGGTTTCCCATGACAGAGATCTGCTGGATGCATGTATTGATCATGTACTGGTGCTCAATCGTAAATCTATTGAGATTCAAAGCGGAAATTTCTCAAGCTGGTGGGAGAATAAAATGCGTAAGGATACCTTCTTACAAATGGAGAATGAGAAGCATTTAAGGCAAATAGGTCAGTTAAAAAGAGCAGCAGAGCAAAGCGCCAGATGGGCGCAGCAAAATGAAAATACCAAGATAGGATATGATCCGAAGAAAGAACCGGACAGAGATATCTCAACCAGAGCTTATATTGGGGCAAAAACCAAGAAAATGCAAAGCAGAGTCAAATCCTATGAGAAGAGAATGCAACGTGAGATAGAGGAAAAAGAAGGATTACTGGTAGATATTGAAAATCCCGTGGATCTAAAATTATATCCTACAAAATATCATAAAGATGTACTTGTTTCGGCAAAAGAATATACCTTTACCTACACGGATGCAAAAGAGGCAGTGATAGATCATCTTGACTTTGAACTGTGCCGGGGAGAAAGAATTTTCTTAAAGGGCAGTAATGGATGCGGCAAGTCTACTCTGATAAAAAATATTCTTTCTCATATAAAGGGAGAAAGTCCTTCAAATGGCAAAGAAGAAGGTCTGCTGAAAACAGGAAGCGGGCTTACAGTTTCCTATATTAATCAGGATACTGGCTTTTTAAAGGGCAGCATCAGGGAATTCTGCAAGGAGCGTGAACTGGATGAAAGCCTGTTTTGTGCACTCCTTCGCCAGCTTGATATGGACAGGGTACAATTTGAGAAAAATATGGAAGATTTCTCAGAAGGACAGAAGAAGAAGGTGTTGATAGCTTCCAGTCTTATGACACAGGCGCATCTCTATATATGGGATGAACCACTTAACTATATTGATGTATTTACCAGGATGCAGATAGAGGAATTATTGTTGAAATATCAGCCGACTATGTTACTGGTAGATCATGATGAGAGCTTTTGTAACAGAATTGCTACAAGAATAATTGAATTTAGCCTTGACGAACGTTCTTTTTTACATTATAATCTTAATGATATTTTCTAGTACATGGTATTTTTCTGCCCTTTTGAAGGGAAGATACCGATTGCATCATAAGACAGATATTTTACTGTATATAGAATGAGAAGGAGGTGTTTCTCAATGAAAATGACATTTCAGCCTAAGACAAGACAGAGAGCTAAGGTTCATGGTTTCAGAGCTAGAATGAGTACTCCAGGTGGAAGAAAAGTTTTAGCTGCAAGAAGAGCTAAAGGAAGAAAGAGATTATCAGCATAGGTCACATTTTGTGGCCTTTTTCTCTTTGATTTGGAGAGTTTATATGAAATTTTCGGAATCATTGAAAAGTAACAGCGATTTCAGGCGGGTATATCGGGGCGGTAAATCATACGCCAACAAATATCTGGTCATGTATGTACTGGAGAATGGAACAGATAAAAACAGGCTTGGAATTTCTGTCAGTAAGAAAGTCGGAAACAGTGTCGTAAGACATCGGATTACGAGATTAGTCAGAGAAAGTTACAGACTACACGAAAATATATTTAATAGTGGTTTAGATATAGTAGTCGTTGCAAGGGTCGGTGCAAAGGAAGTCGGTTATGTCGAAATAGAGAGTGCACTGCTGCATGTATCGAAGCTCCATAGAATATTAATAACCTGCTGATAAGGAGGTTATCTATGAAATATATCATGATCAGAATGATCAGATTCTACCAGAAGTATTTGTCACCGCTTAAAAGTACGAAGTGTCCATATTATCCAACCTGCTCCCAGTATGGTCTGGAAGCGATTCAGAAATATGGAGCCGTCAAGGGCGGTTTACTTGCGTTATGGAGAATTCTTCGATGCAATCCTTTTTCAAAGGGAGGATATGACCCTGTACCATAAAAGGGAGTCTTGATTAGGAGGAGACAGATGGATTTTATTTTATTGACACAGAATTCAACTCCGATATTCCAGTATGTAGTTAAGTTACTTGGCGTTATCATGAACGTTATTTTCGAGTTTCTTGATTTGATTGGTATTCCCAATATCGGTTTATCTATTATTCTTTTTACAATTGTTATTTATTTATTACTGATGCCACTTACTATTAAGCAGCAGAAGTTCTCCAAGCTTTCTGCAAAAATGAATCCTGAGATTCAGGCAATTCAGGCTAAGTATAAGGGAAAGCAGGACAATGAATCCATGCTTGCCATGAACGCAGAGACCAAGCAGGTGTATGCAAAGTATGGTGTATCTCCATCTGGAAGCTGTGTACAGCTGTTGATTCAGATGCCGATTCTGTTTGCCCTGTATCGTGTTATCTATTCCATGCCGGCATATGTTACCAAGTTAGGTGACGCTTTTGGTGTTCTGGCTGATAAGATCATGAGCGCTGCAGATGGTGTGGAATATGTAAAGGGCATGAGTGCCGCAGCATATTATGCTAAGAATTTTGATATTGCAGGCAACACAAGAAATGCAATTATTGATACTCTGAATAAGGTATCCAGTACAGATATGGCTACTTTATCAGAAAAATTTGGACTGGCTGATCTGACTTATAATGGAAGTCTGATTCTGAGTAATGGTTCTACCAGAGGTCTGATTGATACCTATAACAATTTCCTTGGTCTGAATATTGGTAATACACCAATGGATACCATCAGAAGTTCTTTTGCTTCCAATAATTATCTGCTTCTGATCGGTGCTGTTATGATCCCTGTTCTGGCAGCTCTGACACAGTGGATCAACTATAAGCTGATGCCTCAGGCTCCAAGCAATGATAACAGTAATACCAAAAAGGGTCAGGGTGATATGGCTGACAGTATGCAGCAGTCTATGAAGATGATGAACAACGTTATGCCGATCATGTCAGCATGGTTCTGTTTAACACTTCCCGCAGGTATGGGTCTGTACTGGGTTATCGGTGCGGTTGTCAGAAGTATCCAGCAGATTGCAATCAATAAGCACATTGATAAAATGGATGTAGATGCAGAGATTGCAAAGAATATTGAAAAGTATAATGAAAAGATGAAGAAGAAAGGTATTGATCCTGCCAAGTTAAATGCAGCTGCAAGAACAAATACCAAGAATATCTCATCCAAAACAGCTTATAAAAATACAGCTTCCAATAGACCTGCTAAAACAGAAGAAGAGAAGGCTGCGGCAATTAAAGAATCTACAGAATATTATAATAAGAATGCAAAGCCTGGTTCTTTGGCAGCCAAGGCTAATATGGTAAAGCAATACAACGAAAAGAACAATAAGTAGGGGGTAAATGAACATGGAATTCATGGAGTTTTCAGCAAAAACCGTTAATGATGCCGTTACAGAAGCATGCAAGCACTTTACAGTGCCAAGTGATAAATTGGAATATGAAGTAATTGAAGAAGGTTCTACCGGATTTCTGGGATTCAATTCCAAACCTGCTGTTATTAAAGCAAGAATTATTGAAGAAAAGTTATCTGTTGAGGATCAGGCTAAGAAATTCCTTCAGGATGTATTCCAGGCTATGAATATGGTCGTAGTCATTGATGCTAAATTTGATGAAACAGAGAATGCACTGGATGTTGAATTAAGCGGAGACGAAATGGGTGTTCTGATCGGTAAGAGAGGTCAGACACTTGATTCCCTGCAGTATCTGATTTCATTGGTAGTAAACAAGGGTACTGACGAATACATAAGAGTAAAAGTGGATACTGAGAACTACAGACAGAGACGTAAGGAGACACTTGAGAATCTGGCTAAGAATATTTCTTACAGAGTAAAGCGTACAAAACGTCCTGTATCTTTGGAGCCTATGAATCCTTATGAAAGAAGAATCATCCATTCTGCATTACAGAATGACAGATTTGTTACAACACATAGTGAAGGCGAAGAACCTTACAGACGTGTCGTTGTTACTTTAAAACGATAGGAATCGGTATTTAAGAGTCCTCACCAATTGGGTGGGGACTTTTTCAGTATAGAGGTGATTAAGTTGAAAAAAATATTTTTTACAGACATAGATGGTACGTTATTAAATGATAAAAAAGAATTGACTCCTGAAACCAGAAAAGTGATAGAGAAAATCTCAGAAGCTGGACATTATATGGTATTAGCTTCAGGAAGACCTATGATGAGTGTAATGGAGGTAGGAGAGCAGCTTGGAATTCCTGATAATAACTTGTATTATATTGGAAGTAATGGTGGGATTGTAGTAGAAGCTGCAACTGGTCATGTTATCATGGAGAAAAGACTTGAATTGAAGGACGTAGAATATATTTTTGATGTATGTGAAAAAATGGGTGTTCATATACATTCTTATACTGATTTTGCAATTGTATCTAAGAGGCAGACAAAGGAGCTGGATTTTTATCAGAAGGTTATTCATATGCCTACACTTCTGGTAGGACAGGCATCAGATGCCTTTAAGGATAAGCCGCCTTTAAAATGTGTTGCGGTCTCCATTGAAGGAAGAGGAAAGCTGGAGCAGTTAAAAGAGGTTCTAAAGCCATGGGCAGAAGGAAGAATTAACTTATTATTTTCCAATGATAATTTACTGGAAATGTTTCCGATTCAATCCGGTAAAGGGAAAGCATTGGAGTGGCTGAGTAACCATCTTGGTATTCCAATAGAAAATACATTAGCTGCAGGGGATCAGGATAATGATATCTCCATGATAGAAGCAGCCGGTATGGGTGTAGCTATGTGTAATGGTGCAGAACACGTAAAGGAGATTGCAGACAAAGTTACGCAGAAATCAAACAATAAAGATGGACTTGTTCCTATTCTGGAGGATTTCTTTGAAGTGTAGTGGAAAGGCAGGATGTAATAAATGGGTTGGATGATGTTTGCCGCAGTATGTGCTTACTTTGTAAAAGGGCTGTGTGGATTTGCAAATACACTTGTCTTCTCCACTATATTGAGCTTCAGTACGAATAATGTAAATATATCTCCTGTAGAATTGGTTCTTGGATTGCCAAGTAATATTATGATTTCCTATAAGGAACGTAAGTCTGTACAGTGGAAGGTGTGTCTTCCATTAGCAGGTCTTGTATTATTGGGTGATATTCCAGGAATACTGCTTCTTAAAAATACAAATACACAAGTTATTAAAGGTATCTTTGGATTTGTAATCATTGCGATTGGGGTAGAGATGCTTCTGCGTGAATATATGCGAAAAACTAAAAAATCACAACTGTTATTAATAACAATTGGTATTTTATCCGGTATTTTATGTGGATTGTATGGAATTGGCGCTTTGCTGGCAGCATATATGGGACGTGTTACAGATAACAGTAGTTCTTTTAAAGGAAATCTATGTATAGTCTTTTTGATTGATAATCTGTTTCGACTGGTAATGTATGGTGTCACCGGTATTATTACGTTGGCTACGCTAAAGCAGTCTGTTATTTTATTCCCTTTTATGGCTTTGGGATTATTTCTGGGAATGAAGGGCAGTAGTTTTCTGGATGAGAAGAAAATTAAGAAGCTGGTTATTATTATGCTGATTTTATCAGGAGTATCTTTGATTGTGACGCTGTTTTAGTGAGATATTTCATTGAAATAATCGCTAAAATAGATTATAGTTAAAGTTAAATAGGTTAAAATGAGAAAGGTATGGTCATCGGGATATGCAGACAGATACAATCGCAGCGATTGCAACAGCAGTCAGTGATTCAGGAATAGGAATTATCAGAATCAGCGGCAGTGATGCCCTGTTGGTAGCAGATAAAGTGTATCGCTCACCTAAAAATCAAAAAAAGCTGTCACAGGCAGCAAGCCATACCATTCATTATGGATATATATATGATGAAGATGAGCTGATTGACGAAGTTATGGTGGCAGTCATGCGTAGTCCTCACAGTTACACCACGGAAGATACAGTTGAGATCAACTGTCATGGTGGAATTCTTGTTATGAACCGTATATTGGAAACTGTGCTGCATCATGGGGCAAGACTGGCGCAGCCGGGTGAATTTACCAAGAGAGCTTTCTTAAATGGAAGAATTGATTTGTCCAAAGCTGAGGCGGTTATGGATCTGATTCATTCTAAAAATGAATTTGCAATGAAGGCATCCGTGAATCAGTTAAAAGGTTCTGTATCTGCAAAAGTCCGCAGCTTGCGTGAAGATATTCTGTATGAAATTGCTTTTATAGAATCTGCACTGGATGATCCGGAGCATATCAGTCTGGAAGGTTATCCAGATAAGCTTATGGCAAAAACACGGGGACTGAGTCAGGAATTAAAGAAGCTGATAGACAGTGCGGATAATGGTAAGATGTTAAAGGATGGTATTCGCACGGTTATCTTAGGTAAGCCTAATGCAGGTAAGTCCAGCCTGCTTAATGTTCTGGTAGGTGAGGATAAGGCAATTGTTACCAGTGTTGCAGGAACGACAAGAGATGTACTGGAGGAATCAATCAAACTGCATGGAATTGGACTGAATATGATTGATACAGCTGGTATTCGTGATACAGAAGATGAAGTGGAGAAAATTGGCGTAGAAAAGGCACGTAAGTATGCAAATCAGGCGGATCTTGTTATATATGTAGTAGATTCTTCAAGAGAATTGGATGAGAATGACGAAGAAATTATTGAATTAATACGTGATAAGAAAGTAATTGTCCTTTTGAATAAAACGGATCTGGAGCCGGTAGTAACAGAAGAACAGATCAAAGATAAATTTCGTGAGATCTATGAGGGTGAAGAAAAGCATGATGACAGTCTGCATGTAATTCGTACTTCGACCAAAGATAATACGGGAATAGATGAGTTTGAGAAGACAATTCAGGATATGTTCTTTGCAGGCAGAATTGCAGTAAATGATGAGATATATATTACCAATCAAAGACATAAAGAGGCTTTGGTTGAAGCATATGACAGTCTGAAAATGGTACAGAAGAGTCTGGAAGATGAAATGCCGGAGGATTTCTATTCTATTGATCTGATGAGTGCTTATGCTGCTCTTGGCAGAATTATAGGGGAAGAAGTTGGAGAAGATCTGGTTAATGAGATATTCTCAAAATTCTGTATGGGGAAATAATATGAAAGAAGGATATAAAAATGCCTGAAATTCGGGAAAAAGTTGATGTGTGTGTGATTGGTGCAGGGCATGCGGGATGTGAAGCTGCGCTGGCTTGCGCCAGAGTTGGTTTGGAGACTGTAATTTTTACAGTGAGTGTAGACAGTATTGCTCTGATGCCATGTAATCCTAATGTCGGAGGTTCCTCAAAGGGACATCTGGTAAGGGAATTGGATGCCCTTGGTGGAGAGATGGGCAAAAATATAGATAAGACTTTTATTCAATCCAAGATGTTAAATGTATCCAAAGGACCTGCGGTACATTCTCTTCGTGCACAGGCTGATAAGGCAGAATATTCCAGAGCTATGCGTAAGGTCCTGGAAAATCAGGATCATTTGACAATCAAACAGGCAGAGATTGTTGAGCTTCTGGCAGAGGAGCTGGAGACACCTAATGGTCTTGCAACGAAGAAAATTACAGGTGTGAAGACTTATACCGGCGCAATCTATGAAGCAAAAGCTGTTATTTTGTGTACAGGTACTTACCTTAAAGCAAGATGTCTGTGTGGAGAAGCAATTACTTATACAGGTCCAAATGGTTTGCAGCCTGCTAATTATCTGACAGATTCATTAAAGAGTCTGGGTGTGGAAATGCGTCGTTTCAAGACTGGTACACCAGCCAGAATGGATAAGCGTTCTATTGATTTCAGTAAGATGGAAGAGCAGTTTGGCGATGAAAGAGTTGTGCCTTTTTCTTTCTCTACTAATTCGGAGGATGTACAGATTGAACAGGCTTCCTGCTGGCTGACCTACACAAATGAAAAGACGCATGAGATCATCCGTAATAATCTGGACAGATCGCCTATTTATGCGGGTGTTATTGAGGGAACAGGTCCAAGATATTGCCCATCTATAGAAGATAAGGTTGTTAAGTTCGCAGATAAAGAGAGACATCAGGTATTTATAGAACCTGAAGGATTGCATACAAATGAAATGTATATCGGGGGCATGAGTTCTTCTCTGCCTGAGGATGTTCAGCTGGCAATGTATCGTACTGTTCCAGGATTGGAGCATTGCAAGATGGTTCGTAATGCGTATGCGATTGAGTATGATTGTATTAATCCGGGACAGTTATATCCTACCTTGCAGTTTAAGGCAATTCAGGGGCTTTTCAGTGCAGGACAGTTTAATGGAAGCAGTGGATATGAGGAAGCTGCAGCGCAGGGGATTCTGGCAGGAATCAATGCAAGTCTCTTTGTACGCGACAGGGAGCAGATTGTTTTGGATCGTTCTCAGGCTTATCTGGGAGTATTGGTAGATGATTTGGTTACGAAGGAGAATTTCGAACCATATCGTATGATGACCTCAAGAGCAGAATATCGCCTTTTGCTGCGTCAGGACAATGCGGATTTGAGATTGCGTGAGATTGGATATCAGGTAGGCTTGATATCTCAGGAGCAGTATGATGCGCTTTTGAAGAAAAAGGCGCAGATCGAGGAAGAGATTACACGTCTTGAGAATACCAAAGTCGGTGCAAATAAGAAAATGCAGCATTTCCTGGAAAGCAAGGGAAGCTCTGGTCTACATACAGCTGCTTCTCTGGCTGAGTTAATCAGTCGTCCAGAGTTGTCCTATGAAGCGATTGCTGAGATTGATCCTGAGCGTAAGCCTTTGGATGAGGCGGTCATTGAGCAGATCAATATTAATATCAAGTATGATGGTTATATCAAACGCCAGCTTAAACAGGTAGAACAGTATAAGAAGATGGAAAAGAAGAAGATTCCTGTTGACATCGACTATGATGATGTGAAGAGTCTTCGTCTTGAGGCAAGACAGAAGCTGAAGCAGTTCCAGCCTGTAAGTGTTGGTCAGGCTTCAAGAATCAGCGGAGTAAGTCCTGCGGATATTTCTGTTTTGCTGGTTTATCTGGAACATTTTCATGCAGCGAATGCTGCTCATAACGAATAAGGATGAATATGAGTGATAATACAAATTTAGATATTTCTATTTTAGAACGTGCAGTAGCAGGCTTTGATCTTGTACTGACAGATACACAAAAACAGTCATTTCTTACCTATTATCAGTTACTGATTGAGTGGAATTCTTTTATGAATCTTACAGCAATTACTGATTTTGAAGAAGTCTGTATGAAACATTTCGCAGATAGTCTGTCTTTGTGCCAGGCGATTGACTGTACGAAACCGATGAAGGTCATAGATATTGGAACAGGAGCAGGATTTCCAGGAATTCCATTAAAGATCATGTATCCTGATATGGATATTGTATTGTTGGATTCTCTTGGAAAAAGAGTCAAATTCTTAAATGAGGTTATCAGTACTCTTCACTTAGATAAAATTACAGCAATCCATGGCAGGGCTGAGGACTTTGCAAAACCTGGAAGTATGAGAGAAAGCTTTGATTTATGTGTATCACGTGCTGTAGCAAATCTATCTACTTTATCGGAGTATTGTCTTCCTTATGTAAAGGTAGGCGGACACTTTATTTCTTATAAATCTGAGAAAATCAATGAAGAGAGTATTGCAGCGAAGCATGCGATTGGATTACTGGGAGGCAAGGTTACTGGACAAAGGGAATTCATGCTACCTGAATCAGATATTTACAGAAATCTTTTTATCATAGAAAAAGTAAAAGAGACACCGAAGAAATATCCTCGTAAAGCAGGTCTGCCTGCCAGGGAGCCATTGGCATGATAGGAGATAAGAATAATATGTCTTATAAATATTTTCTTATGCTTCAGGAGACAGAAAGAAGTCGTATTGCAGAAGATCTGCATGATACTACAGTGCAGGAATTAGTTGCATTATCTCAGAAGCTGGATTTAGCGAATCTGTATTTTGACAAAGATGTCACACAGGCAAGACTGGAACTGATTTCTGCGAAAAAGCAAATTAAAGATATCATTGAGGATATCAGAAATACGATTTATGATCTCAGACCAATGTCTTTTGATGATTTTGGTTGGGATGCATCTATTGAAAGATTATATAGAGATGTTGACCAGAAAAGTGATATGAATGTTACATTTGATATTGATTCCATAAATTCTGTTGATAATGTGATTCAGATTACAGTATATAGAATTCTGCGGGAAGCTGTAACGAATGTCTATAAACATGCAAAAGCTTCCAGGCTTTATGTAACATTACATATTCAAAATAAAGAGATATATCTGGAAATACGCGATGATGGTATTGGTATACAGTCAGATATAAAAGAAAATCATTTTGGTATGCAGTTTATGAGGGAAAAGGTAAAGCTTCTGAATGGAAGTATGGCAGTTGATACAGGCAATACGGGAACTACAGTTATTGTTACAATTCCTATTGGTTAAATATATGGGTGGAGTGTCAAATTAATAGAAAGGGTACATAATGAGTATGATTCGAGTTCTAATAGCAGATGATCACAAAATGGTTCGTGAGGGATTAAGACGTATACTTGAATTTGATGGAGAGATTCAGGTTATTGATGAAGCAGACAATGGGGAGGAGTGTATCAAGAAAATCCGCTCCAGTAAACCGGATATTGTTTTATTGGATATTAATATGCCGGTTATGAATGGTATAGAAGCACTCCAGGAGATTAGAAAAAAGAAATTAAAGACCAAGGTTATTATTCTTACTGTTCATAACGAGATTGAATATTTATTAAGAGCTGTTGATATTGGAATAGATGGTTACGTCCTTAAAGATTCTGATGCACATGAATTAATAAGAGCAGTGACATCTGTATATGAAGGAGATAAATTTATTCAACCAAGTTTGATTCCGCTTTTGAATTCTAAATTAATTGCCAGAGATTTGGATGCAGAAAGATTAGAACAGTTATCCAAGAGAGAAATAGAAGTATTGAAGTTGGTTGCAGTAGGTATGTTTAATAAAGAAATTGGAGTAGAATTAGGAATAAGTGAACGTACTGTAAAAAATCATCTTTCAAGTATTTTTAAAAAGATAGATTCCAGTGATAGAACACAGGCAGCGGTCTTTGCCATTAGAAATGGACTCGTTGATATAAAATAATGGTAACTATTCAGAACTCCATGCGCAAAATCGCTGTTTTACAGCTTTTCTTTTGCTTATGTGGTTACTTCACCATATAAATTAAGTCAAATATGCTTGTAAACAAGCATATTCTGCCTTAATTGAATATTTACAAATAATGAAGATGTGAAGGCATGGTATAACAATATTATACTGTGCCTTTTATGTTTCACGTGAAACATTTTTAAAAATAAAGTATGGAATGTTTCACGTGAAACATAAAGCGTCAACATAAAAACTTATTTTACATAATTAAGTAGAAAATTTCTAGCATCTGATTTACTTTAGTGATATAATCATAAGAGAATGAAAATGTATGAAAAGTTGCAGCAAAAGAAAGGAATACAGTAGATAATGGGAAGAATCATAGCAATTGCTAATCAGAAGGGTGGAGTTGGTAAAACTACTACGTCTATCAACTTATCTTCGTGTATTGCAGCAAAAGGTAAGAAAGTATTGGTTGTTGATATCGATCCACAGGGAAACACCACCAGTGGATATGGTATTGAAAAGAATGATCTGGATAACACCATATATGAACTGATGCTGGGAGATTGTTCTATTGAAGACTGTATTATTAAAGATGTAATAGAAAATATATCTATATTACCATCAAATGTAAATTTAGCAGCAGCAGAAATAGAATTAATAGGTGTAGATAAAAAAGAGTATATTTTGAAGAATGAGATAGATTGGGTCAAAGACAGATATGATTATATCATTATTGATTGTCCCCCTTCATTAAGTTTACTTACAGTAAATGCAATGACTACAGCTGATTCTGTGTTAGTACCGATTCAATGTGAGTATTATGCATTGGAAGGTTTGAGTCAGTTGATTCATACAGTTAATTTGGTAAAAGAAAGACTGAACCCTAATCTGGAAATGGAAGGGGTTGTATTTACCATGTATGATTCAAGAACAAATCTATCTGCACAAGTGGTAGAAAATGTAAAGAGTCATTTGAATCAGAAGGTCTATCGTACGGTAATTCCAAGAAATATCAGATTAGCAGAGGCACCGAGTTATGGACAGCCTATAAATATATATGATCCGAAATCTGCAGGAGCAGAGAGTTATCTGGCTTTGGCAGAAGAAGTAATAGATAGAAAAGGAGAATAATAGATGGCTGCAAGAGGATTAGGTAAAGGTCTGGATGCATTAATTCCGGCAGGAGATAAGAAAATAACCAAAGAAGAAAATACAAAAGGTGCTGAAACAGTTGTAAAGATTACAAAAGTTGAGCCAAATAGAAGTCAGCCGAGAAAGAATTTTGATGAAGATGCATTACAGGAGCTGGCAGATTCTATCAAACAGTTTGGGCTTTTGCAGCCTATTCTGGTACAGGACAAAGGCGAATACTATGAAATTATAGCAGGGGAACGTAGATGGCGCGCAGCAAAATTAGCCGGCTTGAAAGAAGTACCTGTTATTATCCGTAATTATTCCAGTCAGGAAATCGTAGAAATATCTCTGATTGAAAATATACAAAGAGAAGACCTGAATCCCATAGAAGAAGCACAGGCGTATAAGAGATTACTGACAGAATTTAACTTAAAACAGGATGAAGTTGCGGAAAGAGTATCAAAGAGTAGAACTGCTGTAACGAATAGTATGAGACTGCTGAAGCTGTGCGATGGTGTACAGCAGATGATTATAGACGATATGTTGTCAACAGGACATGCAAGAGCGTTGATTCCTATAGAAGATCCTGAACTTCAGCTTCAGTTGGCACAGAGAATATTTGATGAAAAATTAAGTGTTCGTGAAGTGGAAAAGCTGGTAAAAAGTATATTAAAACCTGCTGAGGAAAAGCCTAAAAAGGAAGAAATACCGCAGAGTCTCATATATGTATATCAGAACATTGAAAATAAATTGAAAGATAAATTAAGCCGAAAGGTGGCAATATCACCGAAAGGGAAAAACGGTTCCGGAAAGATTGAAATAGAATTCTATTCTAATGATGATCTGGAGAAACTGATAGAAATACTTTCAAAATAAATAAAGGGAGAAACGAATGAATAGCAATTTTTTAAGCAAAATAGGGTTGTCTAATTTTGATATAGGATATTTATTTCTGATATTATTTATTGTAGCGATTGTTTTACTGGTTTTATTAATAGTTGCTCTGGTACAGATTCATTCTTTCAAAAAAAAGTATCAAAAATTCATGCAGGGAAAGAATGCAAGCAGCTTGGAAAAAGATATTATGTCCTTATATGAGGATAATGTCTTTATCAAATCCAGTATGGAAAAGAATAAAAAAGATATTGAAGAATTATTTACCAAGCACCAGACAGCATTTCAAAAATTAGGTCTTGTAAAATATGATGCATTTAAGGAAATGGGTGGAAAGCTCAGTTTTACATTGGCTTTACTGGATGAGAACAATAATGGCTTTTTAATGAATTCTGTACATAGCAGTGACGGTTGTTATTCATATACGAAACGTGTAAAAAATGGGGATTCCGAGATTGCTCTGAGTAATGAAGAAAAGGTTGCAATAGAAAGAGCAATGAAAGGAACGGCATCAAACCCGGACGCAGAGTAATATAATAAAGGGGGATTTTTATGAAATTAGTAACAGTTGAAGACTTAAAAGTAGGAGATATTCTGGCAAAGGATGTGTTGCTGGAGGATTTTACAGTATTACTGAGTAAAGGGACAGTAATCAAAGAAGAATATATCAATAAACTAAGAGATTTATCTATAGTTACGGTATATATTGAAGATAATAAAGAACAGGCATCGAGAATCTCATTACAGGAGATTACAATATTAAAAGACGATGTAGAAGTAAAGATAAAAAACAAGGTAAAAGAAATATTAGAACTGCATGTATATCAACAGACTGAAGGATTACAGGAAATTGCAAAAACCGCGCAGAATATTATTTCCGATATATTGGAAGAAGATGCAGTGGTAGAGCGTGTCTATGATATTAAAGAAAGAAGTGCAGATATCTATGAGCATTCACTTACCATTTGTACAATAGCCACGCTGGTTGCTTTAAAACTGGAAATGTCTGAAAAAGATGTATATGACATAAGCGTCAGTTCATTACTTCATGATTTGGGATTACGTTACCTGGTAGTTCGGTATGAGAATCAGGATATTCATCTTCTGCCTAATAAAGACCAGGAAGAATATAAGAAGCATCCTATCTATGGTTATACAGCAGTAAAGGGTGAAGACTGGATATCAGATAATGCAAAGGATATCATACTCAATCACCATGAGCATAAGGATGGATCAGGCTATCCACTGGGAACAGATATTGTATCAAGGCAATGCCAGATTGTTGGAGTATGTGATGAATTTGATGAATGGATCTGTGGTATTGGTAAAGTAAGAGTAAGAGTCCATGAAGCAATCAACTGCATACGTAACTATAGTGGAATATGGTATGATGAAGAAATCGTACGTACGTTCCTCCAATTGATTGCAGTATATCCTGTAGGATCAAAGGTAAAGACAAATGAAGGAGAACTGGCAATTGTCATGAGACAGAATCCTCATTTCCCCGAAAGACCTGTACTTCGTGTTATTGAAGATAAATTCGGACAACCTGTAACGAAAGAGAAAATTATTGATTTGGTAAAAACTACTTCCGTAGTTATTCAGGAAGTAGTAAAATAAAATACTTGTAAAGGAAAAATATTAGGAGGTTTAACAATGATAGATATTAAATTTTTAAGAGAGAATCCAGAAGCTGTAAAGGAGAATATCCACAAGAAATTCCAGGATCATAAATTACCATTGGTAGATGAAGTAATCGAACTGGATGCAGAAGCAAGAAAAACACAGCAGGAAGCAGATAATCTTCGTGCAGAGAGAAATAAACTTTCCAAGCAGATCGGTGCTCTGATGGGACAGGGTAAGAAGGAAGAAGCAGAAGAAGTAAAGAAGCAGGTAGCAGCAGATGCAGAACGTCTTGAAAGCCTTGCTGAGAAAGAAAAAGAATTAAATGAAAAGGTTACTAAGATCATGATGACAATTCCTAATATCATTGATCCAAGTGTACCTATTGGTAAGAATGATACAGAGAACGTGGAAGTACAGAAATATGGAGAACCTGTAGTTCCTGATTTTGAAATTCCATATCACACAGAGATTATGGAGAAGTTCAATGGTATTGATCTGGACAGCGCCAGAAAGGTAGCAGGAAATGGCTTCTACTATCTGATGGGTGATATCGCAAGATTACATTCAGCTGTTATTTCCTATGCAAGAGATTTCATGATTGACAGAGGATTTACTTATTGTGTACCGCCTTTTATGATCAGAAGTAACGTTGTAACAGGCGTTATGAGTTTCGATGAAATGGACGCAATGATGTACAAGATTGAAGGAGAAGACCTTTATCTGATCGGTACAAGTGAACATTCCATGATCGGTAAATTTATTGATACTATTATTCCTGAAGAAGAGCTGCCTAAGACTCTGACAAGCTATTCTCCTTGTTTCAGAAAAGAAAAAGGTGCACATGGTCTGGAAGAGAGAGGTGTATACAGAATTCACCAGTTTGAGAAGCAGGAAATGATCGTTGTCTGCAAACCGGAAGATTCCAAGATGTGGTTTGATAAATTATGGCAGAATACTGTTGATCTGTTCCGATCTATGGATATTCCAGTACGTACACTGGAATGCTGCTCCGGTGATCTGGCAGATCTGAAAGTAAAGTCTATTGACGTAGAAGCATGGTCTCCAAGACAGAAGAAGTATTTCGAGGTAGGAAGCTGTTCCAACCTTGGAGATGCTCAGGCAAGAAGATTAAAAATCCGTGTAAATGGTGAGAACGGAAAGTATTTTGCGCATACATTAAATAATACAGTAGTTGCTCCACCCAGAATGCTGATCGCATTCCTTGAGAATAATCTGCAGGCAGATGGTTCTGTAAGAATTCCTAAAGTATTACAGCCATACATGGGCGGAAAGACAGAAATTCGCTAATAACAGGAAAGGCATAAATGGCAGTGCATAGATATTTAAGGGCAGTTGGATTCAGCAATATTGAGAAAAGAGAGCAGCTAAAAGAGCTGATTGGAGAGGTTGTTACCAAAACAGTATTGCAGGAGACCAGACCAGAAATGGAACAGAATATAAAAGAGATTGGTCGGTATGCAACAAAGAATTTTGTAGCAGATCAGGAAGATCACTTATATGCAGAACTTTGTCTTGATTTTGCAAAAGATGCAGGTATCTGTGTAAGAGGGGAAGTAGACAAAAAGAATGTCTTTTTATATGAATACTATTTCCCCTATCTTCGCGGGAGTCATATCAGTTCCAGTGAGGATATTACGGTAGAGCGTCATGCAGAAAAGGAATCCTATGCCGGAGTATGTGATGATATCAAGGTAGGAGTATCTCTGATCTTCTACCTTCAAAATATTGTGCCTTATAAGAAATTAAAAGCAGAAGAAAAACTTCCAATTCAGGGAACAACATTGACTCTGAGCGGATTGTCCGTAGAAGGTACGATCATGATGCCCATTAATAAGAACGAGCAGCAGAAAGAGAAGAGTAAAAAGGCATCTTCAGAGCGAAAGCAGCTGTTAGCACAGGCAAGAATGGGAAACGAAGAGGCAATAGAGAGTCTAACCCTGGAAGATATGGATACGTATACTACCATATCAAGAAAGATACACAAGGAAGATGTCTTCAGCCTGGTAGATACGTATTTCATGCCATATGGAGTAGAGTGTGACCAATATTCTATTCTTGGTGAAATTATTGATGTCAGAGAAGAAGTCAATCGTATAACCGGTGAACAACTGGTGATTATGTCATTAGAGTGTAACGAGCTGACTTTTGACGTATGTATTAACAGGAAAGATTTATATGGAGAACCGGCAGTTGGACGGCGCTTCAAGGGTGTAATCTGGCTACAGGGCTATATTAATTTTCCCTAAAATACTATTGCATTCAAAGCATATTTTGATATAATAGAAAAGTACGAATATTCGTACTTGTTCCCTTAGTTAAATGGATATAACGGGGTCCTCCTAAGAAGTAACCATAGTTAAAGCCGTGGAACTTAAAAAGGTGGTAACAAAGAGTCCGATTTGAACAATGGCATATAGAAATGTCGAAATAAGAAATCAGATGATTCATCACGAAAGTGATTGAGTTCATAAAGTTGGTCGCCGTGACCGAAAAGGCTGAAAAAGCCCGAAAATGCGGCATTTGTTCCCATAGTTAAATGGATATAACAAGCGCCTCCTAAGTGGCGGGTGGCGTATTGCCAACGGAACGTAAAATCAACAATTTCATAAGTTTGGATTCCTGCTTATTAGCAGGTTTTCATAAATGTCCTCGTAGCTCAGTTGGATAGAGCGATCGCCTCCTAAGCGATAGGTCGGACGTTCAAGTCGTCTCGGGGACGTTGAAAGCATTGAAAATACTGGATTTTTCAGTGCTTTCTTTTTTTGTCTTTAAAAATTCCGAATGGCATCTGCCTCACACCGAGGAATGAAAGAGAGTTAAATTCCCTGCTAATGGGGAGTCGAACTCAATTTTTAAATTTTAGGAGTTGTTCTAATATCCTGCTAATAGGAAATTAGCAGTCTAAATTGTGCTAATAGCCTTACCCTTAAGCGCCTGTGTAAGCATTGAAACTAATTCAGGCGATTGCTGCAGGGCAGCTATCAGATTTGTCAGGTCAGGATTTGTGTTATCCGGTACAGTTACATCTTTTAAAGGATTGCCACCATTCTTTGCATAAAAGGTCGCTTCAAACTTCTGTGCATTTACTTTTCTGTCCTCATCCAGAATATGCGCATACACATCAGTAATCATATCAATCTGTGCATGACCGGTATCTCCCTGTGTTGCCTTTAAGTCACCATGGTTCAGCTTGAGCTTATATGTAGTGCTTGAATGTCTCAGCGAATGGAACACAACATAAGGCAAACCGGCTTTCTCCTTCAGCTTTGTAAATTCCTTGTCAATGACACGGTTTTCTACCGGTCTGCCGTTTGGGAGCGTCAGCACCAGATTGTAGTCAAAATAGTCGCTGCCAAGATAGCCTTTGTACTTCTCCTGAATTTCTTTCCAATCCCTGAGGATATAGGCAACCGTTTTAGGCATCCACACTTTACGGATACTGGATTCTGTCTTTGGTGTTTTCAGAACCAGATTTGTGTGGGTGTTTGACATTAACGAAGGAAATACATAAATGATGTCCTTATCGTCAAGTAATTCACGGGCTTCCTTTGATACACGGGCAAGCTCCTGCTCAATATTCAGATGAGCATCATCATTTGCTATGTCTGCATCCGTGATATGTACCTTGTCCCATGTCAATCCGCTGATTTCACCCAAACGCATAGAGCAGGCGAAAGCAAGGTTCATTGCGACATAAAGCTTCATATCATCACACTGGTCTAATGCCGTGCGAATCATATCTGCAGTCCAGATATCCCTTTTCTTATAGCTTGTTTTAGGTTTATTTGCATTCAGGAAAGGATTTCTGGCAATGATTTCCCATTTTACTGCCTGATCAAAGGCACAACGCAATATTTTATGGATACTGTGGATGACGCCGGGTGTCAGGTATTCGCTCCTTGGTTTACGGTTACGGTCTACAACGGATTTGACTGACTGCAACCTCACATAAAAGGAATCTACATATTTTGGCGTTATGTTTTGTACCAATTCATCTCCAATCGTAGGATTGATGTAATTTGAAATCAGTGCCGTATTCGATTGGAAAGTAGATAATGCCCAGTGCGTTTTGCCGTAAATCTGAACGAAGTCTCTTAGAAATTCTCGTACCGTCAATTCCTGCGGAGGTATAAATGTACCGTTATTCTGCTGATTTTCTATTTCTGCCTTACGCCTTTTTGCTTCAGCATAATCCTGACAGGTTTCCCATTTTTGTCTTTTCTCTCCCTTCTCATCGGTATAGTAATATACTACTGAATATTTGCTTTTTCTCTTGATTATAGATGCCATTCAATTCTCCTTCTACTCTTACAACAGGTTGTTAAGCCATTCGTCAAAAGAGGCTTTGGAGACTCGTATTGTCCGTCCAAGTCTGATAATGCGAAATTCCGGATTCTTGCAGAGGTCGTAAGCTTTTGTCTTACTAATCTGAAGGATATCCGCAATTTCCTGAACGGAATAAGTTTTTTTCTCTCTGTGCGTCTGGCTTGAACAGCTACCTGATTCAGAGATTTTATCATCTAATGCTGACATGGAAACTCCTTTCCTTGTGCAGCAACAAGAGTAAAGCAGGTCCTCTGTTAAAATGTATTATACTCTATGGAAATTTACTGCACAATAATCAAAAATTTATTTGTAGGTTATTTATATCCGTATCCATACCTTCCATCACCGTTTCCTATGCCCTTCCCGGCCACGTCTTCGGCTGCTCTGTGAGCGATGAAATCCAGACGGCGGACATACCATGAGCAGGGAGTCCGTCATCAGGAACCAATATCCATGATGGTGTATGTTCTTCAGTTGTCAAAGAACGAATGGAAATGAGAAGTGAAATACCTCTCAGACCATTTTGAAAAGTAAAGAGACAAAAACAGACAAATACTTGAAAAATTTTTATAAAGAGTAAAAAAGAGAAGAATAGATATTGTAGCTATGAGTTGACAATATACAAGATATTGTGCTAAGATTGCGTTGTAATTGATTTTTATGCGTACCTGCTGTCAGGGAGTGATATATGTAAGGCATATATCATAAGAGCTGGCGGTGCGGGTTCCGGCATGGAAAACCATAGCCGGAGGCATACGTTGTCTAAGATTGTATGAAGTGTCAGAGATACCATGTAAAAGCATGGCAGTCTTTTGGCACTTTTTTTATTGTCCGGGTAAAGGCATACCGGATAATAAGAAGTATTTTGTGGGGTACCACACGCTTTATGGAATGGAACCGAAATGGTACTGTTCCTTTTTTTGTAGCGAGGAAGGAAACCAAGCGGATGCGAAGCAGACATATGGTTTCAGCCGAGTGTACATCGAGAAAATCTATAAGCTGCAAAGCAGCGGCTTGGGCGAAGCCCAAGGATTTTCGAGATGAGTGTATCAGAGTGCCAGTAATCCGCATCAGCGGCTGGATAAATAAAAACCTCCGAAAAGGAGAGAAAAGAAAGGTGGAATGAAACATGAATGAAACAAAAGTGTATGCAGACAGCTACTGCGCAGTATTCCGGGAGCAGAAGGATTTTCTGGAGTGCATCCGGAGCAGAATGGAAAATTCCTGCTGGGACCGCAGGAAGTCAAAGACACTGCGGCTGGCGGCGCTTACGGAGGAGAGTCCGATTGCAGACCAGCTGCGGGAGAAGTACGCAAGGGAAGGCGTGGACGAGGACATCATTAAAGACACCATTTCCAACACCGGGCTGGTGCTCAAGGTGAAAAATGAGTATTATCCCGTGAGGAGCTGTGCCATCAAGAGCATTCTTGACAGGGCAGGCATAGGCGGTGCAGGACTGCGCCGGGTGGAGAGAAATGTCTATGCGAGGATTTTGAATGAGTGTCTGAAGGTTGCACAGGGAGACGCCCTGCTTCGCATTTCAGAAGGGAAGGTATCAGCAGTTCTCGGCGGTGACGGCAGCGATTATGCCGTAATCGACACGGAACAGTTATATCTGCATACCATTGACTATCTGAACGCCAACTTTCACGGCGTCCATTACCTTGGCGGCTTTTATGAGCATGACCGGGTATCGGCATTATGGGAGCTGTCCGGGGAACCGGCGCTTTTAGATGCCTACCGGAAGGAACTGGACCTGGCAGGGAAGACAGCAGAGGAAATGGTTCCGGTTGTGCGTGTGACAACTTCGGACACCGGGGCAGGCGGAGCCAATATTTACCCCATGCTGCTGTATGGCAGGGAGAACATGACCATCAACCTGGGAGATCCGCTCAGACTGGGACACCGGAACGGAACCGGCATTGCCGAGTATGACAGGCAGTTAAAGCTGCTGTACGGAAAGTATCAGCTGGCGGCGGGAAACCTGATCCGGCTCCTGCACATTCCGATCCGGAATCCGGTCAACTGTATGAAGGGCGTTATGGATAAGCTTGGAATTGCCAGAAAATACAGTGCGGATGCGGTGGATTTATTTACTGCCCAGTATGGGGAAGACCCCTGCACTGCCCATGAGATTTATTATGGCATTTCGGAGATACTCTACCGTCTGGCCTGCGAAGGGGATAGTGTCAAATGACCTATGAAAAACTGGGCAAAGAAAAAAGGCTCAGATGAACCTTGAAAATTGCAGATACTTTAGTCTGAGGTAAGCAATCGCCACCCTTGATGGCACGAAAAAGAACTGCTGTAGGTTGATCACCGACGGCGAAGAACTCAAGAACAGATAGTTTTCTCGTCGTTTACAGCAGTGTAGCAGTTCTTTTTCGTGCCATCAAGGGCAACGCCGCTTCGCGGTGGCTGGGTTACTACCTCTGGCTCTGAATCTAAGAACAGACAGTGGCTTCGCCGTTTTGTAGATTTAAGATGGTCTGTTGCCCGAGGAAGATGAGCAGTTGCCATTTGCCTGGCATGTTTTCCGCATTTGCCAGCATGTCCACTTTGTTGAGTGGAGTATAGCTGGTGTGTTTGTGCGGGCGCAGGAAGTTGTAATACGCTACCCACAGGGCTAAATCGTAGTTGGCACCATCGTAATTATCGAAGCCATTTGTGGGTCTGTAAGAAGCTTTGTAGGTACGGTTTAAACGTTCAATCATCTGCTTATACGGGCGGAATTCTTTGGAGACTTCATCCTCATTGGTAAGACCGATTACCTGTGTGATATTGAAGGTGAAGTTATCCTTGAACTTTTTGGCAAACTCCATTGCAGCCAAAGGATATGCACCGTACCCATCAGCGATGAATTTGAAGTTTTTGGGAAGTTCTTTCAGATGCCGGAAAGCCATGCGCATGGCAAGGATACAGGGACCGACACTGCGGTTATCGGATACCTGATAGCCAATGATGGAACGGCTGGCAGCATCCATGATGAACCAGATGTATGCTTTGATGCCACGGACTTTTATGTAGGTTTCGTCAGCAGTAAACACTTTTCCCGGCTTGTAATCGTAGTTGTCAACGAAGGGTTTAATACAGATAGCTGCCGTTTTGCAATAGTTGGCTATCTGCTGGTGGGAAATGCTGATGTTGTAGAGGTCTTTAAGAGCCTGTGAAGTTTTTCTTAAAGATAAGCCAAGATTAATGTGAAGAGTCAGGCACAAAGACATGACATGGGCATTGTGCTTGGAGAACTTAAGCGAAGAGGCATTCTTAGGGAGAGAGTTTAAGTCCATGGCAAAGAAATCCACAGTGAACTCACGGTAGATGTAATGGAGCTTATATTTGTTTTTGCCGTGATCCGCATCCAGATCCTTCTGTTCCACTTTTTTAAGATTGTGGAGATAGTAAGGACATTTGGGATTGACACATTTGTGTACGCGGAAGAACTTGCGGTCTTTCTTTGCAACTAGGGTATTACCGCAATGAGGACAGGTAAGCCGGATAGGAGTGGTGACCACTTCGCCGGATGAGAAAGTCTGTCCGCAGACCTTGCACTGATACTGGACGTTTCCACCATTGTTATCGTAGATGTAATGGTGAGGGGCACCGCATAAGGGACAGATGGTATCTTCGGGAATGGATTTACCATTGCGTCGCTGAACCGGCTTAACAGGTTTGCCATACTTCCACTGATAGTATTCGAGAAGGAACTGCCAGTCCTGCCTGATAAAAGGTTTGATGACAGGGAGTTTATCAATCTTGAATTTCTGGTATTTTGGAGAGTGCGAATCGTCAAAAGCCCACTGTTTGAGAGGAATATATCTGCAAATAAAATTTAAAAGCCAGCAAATTTGTTGATGTTGGTATTGAATGTAGTTAAGTAAATAAAGTATAATGTCCATGAGCATTGGCTCCTTTTGATTTGTGGAAGTTTGGTCACGGACATTATATCAAAAATGGGAGGTCAATGCTTTTTTATTTGCAAACTCCCGAAAATAAAGGCTTTAGAAAGAAAAAAGGGTAGTAAATTTGACACTACCCTTCTTCTTGTAAAGGAAAAGATCGGAAGAGAAGAATTCGAAGCGTTGTTTGACAGTAGAGAAATTTGTAAACAGGATAATCATGTGATGGAAAACTGAATTTGCAGTTGAACTGTTACAGAATATAAACTGCCATAACAACAGAGGTACGGTAGAAAACCATCTCTGTTATGGCAGTTATTTTATGCCTTTTGTCCGGTGGTAGATCTCAGGATCAGTGACGGCTCAATAACAATATGTTCGATCTGATGACGGGAGTTGGATTTTGAAGCATTAATCTGATGCTGTATAATACGTATACAGTTTTCGGCCAGTGCCTTAGCATCCTGTGAAACTGTGGAAAACGGGAGATAGGATTCCCTGGAAACAGGTGCGTTATCAAAACCGATAATTTCATATTCGTCAGGGATGCTTTTGCCATGTTTTAATAATATGTTGATAAAGATGCTGGCATAAGTATCCGAAGACCAAAAGATTCCTTTTTTTTGCCCTTTATAGTCTTTTTCTATATTGTCATAGATTGTTTCTATTTTCTGGTATAATTTATCATAAGAATGAGGAAAGTCTTCCTGATATATTTTATAATTGGAATGATGGGATTCACATAAATCGATAAAGCCACGAATACGCTGATAACCAGGTACCATTTCATGATCTTTCGTATTTACGTGAATCAGGACATCGCAGTTGTCTCTGATAAATTGTTCTGCAGCTAACCTTCCTCCGTAGAAGTTATCGGTATTAACGCTGCTGATATATTGGTCTTCACGTTCAATGGAAACGACAGGAATTCCGATTTCCTTTAGTTCCTCAGAAGGGAGATTGTGGCTTAATTCTATTAATCCTTCAATTTTATAAGATAATAATTCACGGATATATTTTCTTTCCTTATCTGGATCTTCTTTTCCAAGAAAAATAATAAACTTATATCCATATGTGGTATAGGTGTCAATCAGGTGTTGAACAATGATGCTGTAAAACTGATGCTCAAAATGAGGAATAATGATACCGATAAATTCTGATTTACCGTTTGCCAGAATTCTGGCCACCTTATTATTTTTATAATTTAGTGCTTCCAGGGCATCTGAAATAATCTTTCGGTTTTGCAGGGTGACGCTTTCCGGATTATTGAAATAACGTGAAATGGTTGTTTTTGAAAAATGTGTGTAGGCTGCAATATCGTCAAAAGTGACTTTGGATCCCATAAGTACCTGCCTTTCTTCTGTATCTACACTATGGATAATATCATACTGCTTACTGAAAACCAATTACTTATTTCATAATAAGTAAATTGTTATATCTTATTTTACCACTCATTCTTAAAATGTAAAGTGCAAAATAACCGGTTACTTTAAAAATATAAATAAAATATATTCAAAATATACAAATATAGAACGACAATATTATATAAAATGTAAAATTTGCAAAAGCATATTTACATATTTCTGTTGATGATGTATTATCTAGTCAAGAAAAGAAAGTAACCGGTTACTTAAAAACAACTATGAGTAAATGCCATGATAAATGGAAGAAAGGGAAATTATGAGAAAGAGACTACTGAAATTAACTTCAATGGTATTAGCTGGAACCATGCTGGTCAGCATGGCAACAGGATGTGGTTCGTCCAACACAACAACAGAAACAGGAGAAGCGGCAGCGACTACAGAAACGACTGATGAGGTGACCGCTTCCTCTACAGAAGAAACATCAACGGGTGGAGAATTACCAGTTTATGGGGACAATCTGGTATGGGATGGTAATGTACCTGTAAATAACGGAGAGGATGTTTCTCTTTTGGTTTATGCACCCAGTGGAACAATTGGTGATTACTATGTTGAGTGGGCAAATAACTATATGCAATTACGACCTAATGTAAAGATTGATATACAGCTTCAGACAGAAGATGTTGCCCAAAAAGTTATTCTGGAAACCCAGAATGGGACAGCACCGGATATGTTCACAACACATAATGGTTGGAATACTGCAATTGTTAATACTTGTGGTATGCCGTGGACACAGGACAGGTTTAACGTAGATGGACTGTTAAAAGATTATGTTGGACTGGAGCAGTTTAAGTATAATGACAATATTTATTATATTCCTTATGGCATTATGACCAGTGGTATCTTTTATGACAAGGATCAGTGGGCAGAAGCAGGTCTGACAGAAGAAGATATTCCTAAAACGTGGGATCAGTTGATTGCAGTAGCCCAGAAGCTTACAAAAGTAGATAATAATGGAAAGATGACAGTAGCAGGTTTCGGTTTTAATGGAAATATATCTTTCCTGCTTGAAACTTTAAACTATGAAAAAGGACTTCCAATGTTTGACAAAGAAGGAACTCCCATCATCGATGATCCGATTGTTGCTGAGAATATTCAGTTTATTCAAAAGCTATATGATGAATACAAAGTAAACGACAGAAATTTTGATACGGCTGCCAATACATTTGCAACCGGCGAGTCAGCTATGATTTACAACTGGGGATGGTTAACTTACTCACTCAAATCTACTGCCCCGGATAAGAACATTGGATATTTCCAGACGCCTTCCTTTGTTGAAGGAGAGATTTGTCCTGCGTATGGCCGTAGCGGAGGGGACTCTTCTCTCGCTGTTAGTGCTATTTTGAAGGATGAGGCAAAGATTGAGGCGGCATTTGATTTCCTGACATATTTACTGGCAAATGATGATGCGGTATATGAATTTGATGAACTGTTAAGTATGTATCCACGTAAAATTTCGTTGAGAGAAAATCAGGAAAAAATTGATGGAAATGTTGTATTCAAAGAATTAAAGAATTATGTGGATCGTACGGTCTGGCCAGGTCCTGTACCCGGATCTTATGCTGATAACAATTATATTACCTATGTTGTGGATCCGATTTTTAAGGAAAATGCAGATATTGCATCGACTTTGACATCAGCACAGAAGGTGTGCTCAGATGCACTTGCAGAAGAAGGCAATTGGTTCTTCTCGGAGAGAGATTATCAATATGCAAGTGAATTTATTAAATAGATAAGTTGTGAGAATAACAGAAACTATGGGAGAAAAACATATGATTAGTAGACAACGGAAAAAAAGTATACGAAGTGGTCAGAAGATGATGGTTTATATTGTTGTGGCGGCACTTATATTATTTTATGGCATATTTGTATTCTTCCCGATGATTTATGCCTTGGTAGGAAGCTTCTTTAACTGGAATATTGCCAAGGGCACATTCACATTTAATGGGCTTGACAACTATATTAGTATTTTCAGTGCACCAAAATTCAGGGCAGGAATTATTAATTCTGTTATTTTTTCGGTGATTGCAACCATCCTCAGGTGTTTCCTGGGGATGGTCATAGCAGTCATGATTTATTTTTCTTCCCAAAAGCTGAAGGAATTTTACAGGACGGCTTTTTTCCTTCCTATTGTAATTTCAATGGTTGCATCTTCTTATGTATGGAAATGGTTTTTTGATGCCAAAAATGGTATCTTCAACTGGCTGTTAAGCGTGATAGGTGTCAGTGGCCCTAACTGGTTGAATGATAGCAGCTTTGCTCTGCCGGCCATTATTATAATGACCGTCTGGAAGGACGTTGGATTTGCCGTTGTTTTATACCTTGCAGGAATTTCTCAGGTTTCTCCGGCTATTTATGAGGCTGCCAAGGTAGATGGAGCAACGAAACCTCAGATCTTTCGGCATATTATGCTTCCTTTGCTGGGGGCAGTTACCACATTTTTACTAATTACTTCCATTATTGGTTATATCCAGTCGTTTGATCAGTTTTTTGTCATGACAGAAGGCGGACCTGGAACATCAAGTTATGTAATGGGACTTTATCTGTACGAGACAGCATTTAAGAGCTATGACTTTGGTAAAGCATCTGCAGTTTCATTTGTAATGTTTTTTGTTATTTTGATTTTGACACTGCTTAATTCAAAAAAGAAGAATGCATAGGGGGTCGGTGTTATGAGCAAAGCAAAGATATTTAATTTTCTGGTAAATGCGTTTTTAATGATTATGGCTCTGTCCATGATACTGGTATTTGTTGTTTTAATTATCGGCTCATTTAAACCTAATTCGGATTTGCTGAAAATCCCGGATGGATTTTTGAATCTGGACTTTACGTTAGATAACTATAAGGCGGTTTTTTCAAAACTGGATTTCATCAGAGTTACCTTTAATTCTATGTTTCTCGCAGTTATAAGGGTGGTTGTTGTGCTATACACAAGCGCAATAGCTGCATATGTACTGGAAAAAATGGAGTTTAAAGGGAAACATCTTTTGTTTGCTGCGATTTTAAGTACCATGATGATTCCGTGGACGGTAACCCTTGTTCCCAAGTATCAGCTGATGTCATGGTTTAAATGGCTGAACAGTTATAATGCATTGATTATTCCGTTTTTATTTGATACATTTGGCATTTTTATGTTAAAACAGTTCCTGAATGGAATACCGGATTATTTTGTTGAAGCAGGGAGAATTGACGGAGCTTCTGAATTTTATATATTTCATAGATTGGTATTACCCCAGATGAAGGGGGGATTGGCTTCTCTGGGTATTTTGAAAGCATTGGATTGCTGGAATGACTTTATGTGGCCATATCTGGTGTTAAACAGACCGGAAAAATTTACACTGCCTATTGCTTTGAAGTCTTTGTCTAACAGTTATTGGAATGATTTTTCATGGATGCTTACAGGAATTACAATTTCAATGATTCCAGTGGTAATTTTATATCTGTTCTTTAAGGATAAATTAATTGAAGGAATGGCTTTTGCAGGCACAGCAAACTAAATTTAAGATTCAGAGGTGAAATATGAAATTAACATACCAGGATTTATTAGAAAAAATGACAAATATGGAAATGCTTGCCATTTCTCCTGAAAAAGGAGAGATGGGAGGAAATTTCTCAAGCTATGACCGGAATTCATCCTATGATCCTTCAACAGATACTTACAGCCAATGGGGAGCAAACAGAGATTGTGATGGGTGTATTCGTATGGAAAAGGATCGTCTTGTGGCATTTGAAATGGAAGGTCCCGGGGTGATCTGGCGGATCTGGAGTGCAAATCCACAGGAGGGGCACATCAGAATCTATACAGAGAATGAGCAAAAAGAGAAAATGGATATGCCATTTCGAAAACTGTTTGAGAGATATGCCTATGATGAAAGCAGAGTGGAGTGGCCAGCTAATTTTCCCGAATTGATGCCGATCTTATCAAGGGGTAGAAACCGGTTTATTCCAATTCCTTTTAATCATTACTGTAAAGTTACTTTGGATCCTGGATGGGGTGAATTTTATCACATCACTTATACTAAATTTCCATCATGTGTGGAGCTTCCTGAATACTCGCTGGATATGGAAATTGAAGTCCAAACAGCGCTTGCTGTACTGGATCGAAAGTTTTATTTAAGAGGTAAGGAAGCATATGAAGCAAATCAGCTTGAAAATACTTTGGTTGAAAATCTGACATTGAACTGCGAGGCTGGAGAACAAAAGATTCTTTATCAGTCAGATAAGCCTTTGGCAATTAGTGGAATCTGGCTTCTTGCTGACGGAAAGCAATGTGCCTGGGAAGATCTGGAGAAGCTTCAAATGGAGATATACTGGGATGGTGAAAAGGAAAAGAGTGTGTCGTGCAGTTTGGCCTCCTTTTTTGGAGTTATAAAGGAATCCTGTGAATACCGTTCCTGGCCGGTTTCCAAGACGGAAAGAGAATGTGCAGCGTTTTGGTATATGCCATGTAAATCAGTTATTATTAAAATTATAAATAATCATAATATAAAGCTCAGATTGGATTTTAGAATCCGTTATGCAGATATATCCATGGATGAGGCAGAACAGCTTATGAGGTTTCATGCAAAAGAGCATGGAACAGAATTCACTTATCTTGAAAAGGAACGTTTTGAAAAATCAGGTGACAGATGGCCGGATTGGCCGGTTTTATTATGCAAAGGGAAGGGCCGTTTTTGCGGTATGCATCTTATGGTGGATAATCATTTTGTAAAACCTGAAAATGAAGCAGAAGAATGGTGGTATGGCATTGCGGATAACAAAACCATTGTTTGGTGGTGGGAGGAAGGTGACGAAAAATTTTTTGTTGATGGTGAGAAATTTCCTTCTTCTTTTGGAACCGGAAGTGAAGACTATATAGGATATGCCTGGGCGGCTGAACCTCCACATGTATATTTTGATAGTGCATATGCTGTGCAGAATGCAGTCCCACTGGATGGAAACGGAAACACTTCTCTGTTACGTTTTCATATATGCGATGCAATTCCTTTTCAAAATCAGTTTGAAGGTTTTCTGGAAAAATACAATGATAACGGATGGTCAGTGAATGCAACATGTGAATATACAGTTACGCCTTTTTGGTACGTTTTACATGATGGAAATCAGGTAGATCCATATCAATAATCGGAGGAATATGATGAGTCAGTTGTTAGAAAAAGCAAGAGAATTTGAACAGAAAGAAATAAATAAAATCAACATGGAGGAACGTCCGGTTTTTCATTTTTCCAATCCGGTCGGCTGGATGAATGACCCGAATGGATTTTCGGATTATCATAAGGAACATCATTTATTCTTTCAGTACTATCCATATGAAACCTGTTGGAATTCTATGCACTGGGGACATGCAAAGAGTAAAGATTTTATTAAGTGGGAATATTTACCTGTGGCGCTTGCTCCGGATCAGGAATACGACAGCTATGGTGTATTTTCCGGAAGTGCAATAGAAGATAAAGGAAAGCAGGTATTGGTATATACCGGAGTGAATGAAGTCTTGAAGGATGGGAAAGCATATGCCCGTCAGAATCAATGTGTAGCAATAGGTGATGGTATCAATTATCAAAAAATTTCTTGTAATCCTGTAGTACGTTCTGATATGTTACCGGAAGGAAGCAGCAGGGAAGATTTCCGTGATCCCAAGATATGGAAAGAAGAAGATAAATACTATATGGTGGTTGGCAGCAGGGGAAGTGACGGAAGCGGGCAGGTCGCATTGTTCTCAGCAGATCGGCTTGATTCGTGGAAATTTGTCGGAATTATAGACAAAAGTACAAATAAATTAGGGAAAATGTGGGAATGTCCGGATTTTTATCATTTGGAAGAGAAATATGTATTAATGGTTTCGCCACAGGAAATGGAAGCGAAGGAACGGGAATTTCATAGTGGAAACAATTCTGTGTTTCTGATTGGAACCTATTGCAAATGTAATTATAAATTTAACCGTGAAAAAATACAAAATGTAGATTACGGATTAGATTTTTATGCTCCCCAGACGATGCAGACAGAGGATGGAAGAAGAATATTAATTGGCTGGATGCAATCATGGGATAATCCGATATATCAGGACATCCATGCCTGGTCTGGTATGATGACAATACCGCGTGAACTCACGATAAAGGAAGGGCATGTCTGCCAGTGGCCGGTAAGGGAGTTGGAAAAATACCGGACAGGTAAAGTATCATATGAGAATGTTGTGGTTGGAAAGGAATTAAGTCTGGCTGACATTGACGGAAGAAGTATTGATATGGAAATTCAGCTGACAGGAGATACATATCAAAAATACAGAATTAAACTGGCAGCAGGTGACAGCCGGTATTCTGAAATTATCTATAACAAAAAAGAAAAAGTACTTACATTCGACCGTACATATTCCGGATTGAAAAGGGATGCTACCAGTATGCGTAGTATGTATGTAGAAGAAGAGAATGGAATGTTAAGTCTCAGGGTATTAGTGGACAGGTATTCTGTGGAAATCTTTGTAAATAACGGAGAGCAGGTGATGACTTCGCTGATCTATACACCCTTAAGTGAAAATTCCATATCTTTTTCCTGTGATGGTGAGGCTTGTATGAATATTACCAAGTATAATATTGAGGTATGATAATGAAGAAGTATGATGTTGTTGCGCTTGGTGAATTGTTGATAGATTTTACACAAAACGGATATAGCGAGCAGGGCAACCCGATTTTTGAGGCAAATCCAGGAGGAGCTCCCTGCAATGTTCTTGCTATGCTGCAGAAGCTTGGGCGTAAAACAGCGTTTATCGGTAAGGTTGGACGAGATGGCTTTGGATTCCAACTTGAAAAGGCATTGAAGGAAGTTTCCATTGCAACGGACAATTTGTGCTTTGATGATGTGCGTACAACATTGGCTGTGGTGCAAAAGAAATCAGATGGAGACAGGGATTTTTTCTTTTACAGGAATCCGGGGGCAGATATTATGCTCAGACCGGAAGAGATACAGGAGAATCTGATTAAAATGACGAAGATCTTTCATTATGGTTCCCTGTCCCTTACAAACGAACCGGTCAGAACAGCAACACGGAAAGCAGTTGGTATTGCTGAAGAAGCAGGAGTTATTATTTCGTTTGATCCAAATTTAAGAAAACCACTGTGGAAAACGGATGCTCTTGCCAGAGAACAGATAGAATACGGAGTACGGCATTGTCAGGTGTTAAAAATATCAGATGATGAGCTGGTCTGGTTTACCGGAAAAGAAGATTTTGATCAGGCGGCAGAGTATATACAAACCCAATATCATATTCCACTTCTTTTGATATCAATGGGAAAACAGGGAAGCCGTGCTTATTGTGGTGAACAGCGGGCAGAAATTCCGGCATTTTTAAATCCCCATACTATTGAAACCACAGGTGCCGGAGATACTTTTATGGGATGTATGCTGCATCAGATTCTGGACAGAGGGTTTCGGAATTTAACAAAAACAGATATGGAAGAAATGTTACAGTTTGCAAATGCGGCAGCTTCGCTTATTACAACCAAAAGAGGTGCACTCAGGGTGATGCCTGCAAAGCAGGAAATTAAGGTTTATCTTTCTGCCTTCTGTTAATAAGGTTTTGTTATTTCATATATATCTTTCGATTTGGTGAAAATGCACAAAAAGCAATAATGATTTTTGTAATATTTGTGAATCGTGAGTATTTATGCAAAAATAGGCATATGCTATTATACTACTTGTAACCCCCCCAATACATTATATAGTTTTTGCTATACCCCATAAGAAAGAAATACCTTCTCTAAAAAGGACAGTAAGTGTTTACTGTCTTTTTTACTATGCCACGACTTTAATGCGGTAAAGCTGTAAAGAAAAAGATGACGCATACTGTTCATATAAAGAAAAAGATGGTCAGTTGGAAAAGTAAATTCCAGTTCCAGTAGGTCTTGACTGGAACTTACCA
>OGNV01000281.1_pt1 | contig 51300 bp, 44 predicted proteins | sample 1573561 | NCBI WGS metagenome assembly OGNV01 (sample SAMEA2581892, study PRJEB24529) | metagenome | biome: Human gut stool | place: China | collected 2011
AACCGGAAGCTGTGTTCGGACAAATAAAATACAATATGAACTACAAACGTTTCCGTCATTTTGGAAAGGATAAGGTTTTCATGGACTTTTGCTTCTTTGCCATTGCCTTCAATATAAAAAAGATGTGTGCGAAAATGAAAAAAGAAGGTATAAACTGGCTGATTAAACTGTTTCATGAGCTTACAGCTGCTCTATTTAGATGCTGGGAACACATAAACCGAAGTAATAGTCAAAATATCGCTGCTTAAAGAAGGCTAACTGATTTTTATAGCTAACGAAAAAAAGAAGGTGCATCGTGCATTACGACACACCCCCATCAGTTCCTTCAAACCGACAGAGTCGAATATGCGTCCGGTGCTCAGTCCGAGCGAACTGTTGCAAGGACGCGTAGCGGGTGTCACGGTATCGACAGGTTCCGGCAACTTGGGAAGTTCCGAACGGATGAGTATTCGTGGAGCCGCTTCATTGAGCGCCAGCAATGAGCCGCTTTACGTAGTGGACGGAATACCTATTCTCAACAGCAACGCTTCTCTATTTAACATGGGAGAGAATCTAAGTTCGATGGCAGTGTTGAATCTGACGGATATCGAATCCATCGAAGTTCTGAAAGATGCGGCTTCTGCTGCTATCTACGGATCGCGGGCTACCAACGGTGTAGTTGTGATAACGACCAAATCCGGCAAGGAAGGCCGTTCGGACATCCGCTTGAATGTCAGTACGGGCATCTCTAAATTTGCCAATAAAGGACGGATCAAATATGCGGATTCCGATTTATACGTAGAGACCTATAATGACGGAGTGGAGCGTTACAATCGTCAGAACGGATATACCGTAGGGACTTCCGGTTATGTCGTTCCTATCTCAAATCCTTTTCAGGGAATGCCGGATACGGACTGGTTGGATCTGATTACTCAGGTAGGACATTCTTATAATGTAGACTTGTCTTTCTCCGGTGGCAGTAAGAAAACGAAGTTTTATGTCGGGGCGAACTACAATTATCAGGAAGGTATCATCAAAACAAACGATATAACCAAAATCAACTTGAAGGCGAAAATCAGTCATGAAATGACTTCATGGTTGGAGGTCGGCGCCAACGTTAGTGGCAATTATCTGAAAAACAACCGGGTGCCGGGTGCCAATATCGGTTCTACTATCGTGGCCCGTGCTGTGGAGCAGCGTCCTTTCGACCGTCCGTACAAGCCGAATGGTGACTATTATTTGGGAGGAACCGACGAGTTGGCGCGTCACAATCCGCTTCAGATATTGAACGAGGAAGTGTCCTATATTGACACATACCGTTATCTTGGCACATTCAACGCTGATCTGAAATATAAGAAGTTCAGCTTGAAAAACTCCGTCAGCACCGATATCGGATATACGTATGACTATGTTTATTATAATGAGAACCACCCGTATGGAGCCGGTGGCGGACGTATCGTCGAGTACAATCGGCTGGTAAAGAACATATTGATAGAGAATATCTTCAATTATAATGATAAGTTCGGTGATTTTGAAGCCGGCTTGATGTTGGGACATTCGTTTCAGAAGATGTCCACGCGTACTTCCTCCATCGATGGTCGCGGATTCCCTTCTCCGGTGTTTGATACGGTGGGCACCGCTTCCGAGATTTATGACGCTTCGGGCGGTTTGTCGGAGTTTGCAATGGAATCCTACTTCGGACGTGTCAATCTCTCTTATTTGGACCGTTACATCCTGAATATGACGATGCGTACGGATGGCTCTTCCCGTTTTGCTCCTTCGGACCGTTATGGATACTTCCCTTCCGTTTCCTTAGGATGGAATGTTTCAAAAGAACCTTTCTGGAAGTTTGACCGTACAGACTTGAAGTTTCGTTTGAGTTACGGTAAGACAGGTAATCAGGATGGTATCGGCAATTATGCATGGCAGCCGCTGATGTCCGGAGGTATCAACTACGGAAATAATAGCGGTATGGCTGTCACCAGTATGGGAAATAATACACTGACATGGGAGACTGCCGACCAATACGACTTTGGTTTCGATCTTGGTTTTTGGAACGGAAAGTTGAATATGATTGCGGACGTTTATCTGAAGAATACGAACAATCTGCTGTATTCGATGCCTCTGCACGGAACAAGTGGTTTCACTAGTGTCACGAGTAATATCGGCTCGATGCGCAATTATGGCGTGGAATTTTCCATCAACGGGCACATGAATCTAGGAAAAGTGAATTGGACTTCTTCTTTCAATATTTCCCACAATAAGAACAAACTGACTAAATTGTTGGGAGACGACCTGCTCCCGATTGGTGCTAACCGTGCCTTGAAGGTGGGTGAGGAACTCGGAGCGTTCTATCTGTTTAAGATGGACGGCATTTACCAGTATGACGGCGAAGTGCCGCAGCCGTTGTACGACTTGGGAGTACGTGCCGGTGACGTGAAATACCATGATGTGGATAATAACGGTATTATCAATGACTCGGACCGCCAGTTGGTGGGTTCTTCCAATCCGGATTTCTTTGGCGGATGGAACAATACTTTCAAATATAAAGGCTTCCAACTGGACGTGTTCTTCACCTACATGTATGGCAACGATGTATATGCCGAATGGGCGGTGACGGCTACCCGTCCGGGATATCGTATGGCCATTACGGAGGATGCGGCAAAGAACCGCTGGACTGCTCCGGGAAGCTCGAACAAATATCCCCGTGCGGTTAATACGCTTTGTGGACATAATAGCAAGAACTCCACCCGTTTTCTGGAGGACGGCTCTTTTATCCGCCTGCGTTCGTTGACATTCAGTTACACCTTCCCGCAAGTGATGTTGCAGAAGATCCGGATGAAGGGACTTCGCCTGTATGTTCAGGGAGATAACCTGCTGTTGTTTTCCAAATACTCCGGTTGGGATCCTGAAGTGAGTAAAAATATGGACCCGCAGTACTTCGGAGTCGATCTCTACGGAGTGCCGCCTTCCCGTTCGGTCAATTTCGGAATAAACCTTAGTTTCTAATCATAAATGCTCACAATGATGAAAAAGATTATATATATATTTATCGGTTGCCTGTTGCTGACTTCGTGTAGCGGTATGTTGGATATTGAGTCTCATTCCGCAGTATCGCCGGGAAGCGTGACTCCCCAAGATCTCTCCGCTTTGCGTATGGGAATGTACAATAAGGTACAGAACTCTCCGACGAGAGAATCTTACATCACTTTTGATATATTGGGTGGTGACTTGACGCAAAGCACCGGAAATGCGAAGGACTTGATCAATTCAGTACTTTCTTCATTGAATTCAATCGTCTCCAGTAGTTGGAACGGGTATTATAATGCCCTTTATCAAGTGAATAATGTACTTTCTATCGTCGAATCTCTCCCAGAATCGGAACTGCGGAATCTGATTATCGGTGAAGCGCATTATTTCAGGGCATACATCTATCACGCACTGGTGACTCGTTGGGGCGGTGTCCCTATTCAGAAAGTGAATACAATGGAAAAACCTTTCCGCGATTCGGAAGAGGCGGTATGGAGCTTTATCGAAGAAGAACTGCAGACGGCACTTGCTTTTCTCGGCACATCGTCCAGCTATTATTATGTGTCCCGTGATGCGGCTTTGGCATTGAAAGCCCGTGTGATGTTGGAACGTGGAAACTTGACGGAGGCGGCTACTCTGGCGGAGGGGCTGATAACAGACGGCAAATACAAGTTGGACAGTTTTGATAAGATATTTCGTGGAAAGTCCAATACGGAGGTCATCTTCTCTTTCCAGTGTTTGGCGGAAGAATCGAATATCACTATCTCTACCTTGTTCTATACCTATGCGCATCCCAATCACGGCAGTTATGTCTATCGGCCTACCAATGAGGTGATGAATATGTATGATGATAAGGACAAACGTAAGGAAGTTTCCATTATCAATGTGGGATCCGAACCTTGTATCAACAAGTATCCGAGCGGGCAGACCGGGACCGATCCGGTAGTGATGAGCCGTTTGGCGGAAATGTACCTCATCAGTGCGGAAGCGCAAGGATTCCCGAAAGGACTGGGACGCTTGAATGACTTGCGGAAAGAACGCGGGCTGGAAAGTGTGGATCCGAAAGACAAGGACGAATTCCTGCAATGTGTGCTGGACGAACGTCGGAAGGAACTGTTGGCGGAGGGTTTCAGGTACTATGACCTCATACGTACGAATACGGCGAAAACGACACTCGGACTGAAAGATTATCAGCACGTGTTGCCTATTCCGGGAAAAGAAATGATTTCCAATCCGAATCTGGAACCGAATCCCGGATATTGATACCTATTGTTTATACTTACTTTAAAGAGATAAAATGATGAAAAAACTGATATATGATTCCGCTCTTCTGCTTTTGGGTTGTCTCTTGTGGACGGCTTGCAACAATGATGAAGATCTGACCGTATTCTCAACGGAGGGTGCGAAGACGGAACTGGGACAGAAAATAATTGCCGGAAGTGATGGATACGTCGGACAGTATTTCTCGGACTCCACTTACACGCTGGCTCCCGGCGTACAGGCGCTCGAGATGAAAATCCTTTCTGCCACAGGGCTGGCAGTGAAAATGTTCGTATTGGAGGTAGACCTGAAAGAGGCACATCTGACGATGAAAGCGTCTTCTCCCAATGAGGAGGGCAAATTGAAGACCAAGCAGCAGATGACATTGCAGGCTTTGGCATACGATAAGCCCGGCAGCAGGGTACTGGCTGCCGTGAACGGTGATTTCTTTGCAAAGGATGGAACACCGCAAGGAATCTACTACCGGAATGGTACTTGTCTGAAAGGTACGATGACTGATAACGTATGTACTTTCTTCGCCATTACGAAAAACAAAAAAGCGATCATCGGTTCGTATGATGAATATGATTCGTACAAAGAGGATATTCAGGAAGCTGTGGGAGGACGTGTGCGTTTGATGACAAACGGGAATGTGCTTCCTCAGACGGTAACCGCATTGGAACCGAGAACCGCTATCGGAGTGACGGATGATAATGTGGTCTATATCCTCGTTGCCGACGGGCGTAACTTCTGGTACTCCAACGGAATGAGATATGCTGAGATGGGTGCGGTGATGAAAGCGTTAGGAGCAAAGAACGCTATCAATCTCGACGGAGGAGGTTCTTCTACTTTTATCATCCGTAAGATTGCCGGATTTGAGGACGGGCGTTTTGCCATACGCAACTGGCCTTATGATAATGGCGGAGTAGAAAGGGAAGTGGCAAACGGACTGCTGGTTGTGACTGATAATTGATTGTCTGATTATTAAATAGCTGAATATATGATACTAAATAGAATACTATCTCTGTGCGGACAAAGCTGTATCGGAAGAATCGGGCTTTTGTCTTTGCTGATAGGTTTGTCGGGTTGTCAGGATTTTACGGATGATACGGGTGTGACTCTGCCGGAACCGGACCTGAAATTTGTGGATGAGGCATTGAATTTGCCTTTGGATGAAAAGGAATATACAGTGGATATCGAATCGAATCTCCCTTGGAGGGTGAAGACTTCTGCTGCATGGATTGACTTGCTGACCTCTAATGGACTGAAATCCGGAAGCTTCAAAATGTCGGTGACCAAGAATACGGATGTGGCCTCTCGTGAAGCCGAAATATCCGCTTGGATCGTGGAAGGCGCTGAAACAAAGTTGAAGGTGGTGCAGGAAGGTATTGGCATTGCCTTGAAGAAGCGTACGTTGAAAGTGGGAGCTAAGGGGAGCGAAGAAGAAGTGATTCCTTTTGCTACGATGGTTGCTTATACATATGAATTGTCGGAAGGCTGCGACTGGATACACGTAACCGATGGTGAGCCGATCACTCCCGGTGTTGTGAACGACTCGGAACTGAAACTTAAAATCGATCCTTATAAAGATGTGGAAGACGGCCGCACCGCTTATCTGTATTTGAAAGGCTCGAACGGGGTAACCGATATGCTGACCATTACTCAGGACAAGAAACCGTTGGAAGATATTGATTATTTGAGGATGTTCTATGAGGGGGCGAACGGAGATAATTGGGTGAAGAAGTGGAACTTTGACGCTCCTTTGGAAACGAATGCGACTCATTGGCCGGGTGTGAAATTTGAGAATGGGAGAGTGGTACAGATTGATATTTCAGAACCGAATAACATTGTGGGAGATATCACTCCGTTATGTGAATTGTCGGAACTGAAAGTGCTGAAGTTCAAGCATCAAAAGATAACAGGTATTCCGGAAGAGATAGGACATTTGTCTCAATTGACAAATTTGTGGATTATCGAATCAGCGGCAGGTGGTAGTTTACCGGAGTCTTTAGGGGAATGTCAATTATTGACCAGTTTTAATATATCCAATAATCCGACAGCAACTCCCGCCGGATTTGAAAATTCTTTTAGCGGAAATCTGGATCCGTTGATTAAGATTCCGGGCATTGTCACGATTAAAGCATATTGTAATGATCTGAGTGGCTCTCTTCCGGTGATTCCGTTGGATGGAAGTAATAAACCGACTACTTGGAAAAACCTGATGGAATTTATGGTCTATGACAATGAATTCGATGGAAGTATCCCTTATGGATATGGTGCTGTGATTGAGAAGAGTGGTCCTAAAGGGATATTCAGAGTAAATGATAACCAATTGAGCGGACAAATACCTTCGGATCTTAAAGCATGGTCACAGTATGGGAAACGTAAAGAAGTATGGATATTGAAAGGTAATAACCTCACTGAATAAAATAACTTAATTGATTTATTATACTTAACACATTTATTAATCTGTTTATGATGAAAAGAAGCTTGTTACTCGGCATTGTCTTGGCTGTATGCTCTTTGGGAATAGTAAAAGGGCAAACTGTATCGGATTCGCTGGCAATCGTATCTGCGCAATGGAAGATAGAAAGTCCCCAAAAAGGGATTATCCATAAGTATGTTTCCATTCCTCAATTATATCAGGTCCCCCAATCTATCAGCCTGATAGAAATTGATCCCGGTGCAGGATTGAAAGTCGGTGTAACCGTCTCGGATAAGATGAGAGAAACAAGTAGAATGGCTTCGGAACAGGGCGCTATCGCAGCTATAAACGGTTCTTACTTTGATATGAAGCGAGGAAACTCGGTCTGTTTCCTTAAAGTAGACCGCCAGGTGGTGGATACCACTACTTTGGGTGAGTTTGCGAGACGTGTCACCGGAGCCGTCAGTATCCGCAAGGGAAAAATGAAGATAATCTCTTGGAATAGACAGATAGAAAAGCAATATAAAGGGAAAAAAGGTATCGTATTGGCTTCCGGGCCGTTGATGTTGAAAGACGGTCGCTATTGCGACTGGAGTTTATGCGAGAAAGACTTTATCCGGACTAAACATCCCCGTAGTGCGGTAGCCCTTACCAAAGACGGAAAGATACTATTCATAACCGTGGACGGACGTTTTCCGAAATATGCCGGAGGGGTAAGTATCCCGGAATTGGCGCATCTGATCCGAATCCTGGGAGGCAAAGATGCGATCAATCTTGATGGAGGAGGTTCTACTACTCTTTGGCTGTCCGGTGCACCGGACAATGGGATTGTTAACTACCCCTGCGACAATAAGCGTTTCGACCATCGTGGAGAACGTACGGTACCTAATATCCTTTATGTTCATGACTAACATATTTATGACTAACCTTTTTTAATATAGATATAAAATGAAAGATAGAATGACAAGACCTATGAGGTCTGTTCTGTTCGGACTACTGCTAGTCTGCGCTACATTGGCACACGGAACGCAGGCTCCGAAATACATATTTTTATTTATCGGTGACGGGATGGGGTTCAATCATGTGGAAGCTTCGCAGATATATGCGGAGAAAGTCGGTACAGATACCGGTGAGCGTTCGCTACTGTTCCCTACTTTTCCCGTGATGACACAAGTGTGCACACGGTCGGCCTCTCACTTGATAACTTGCTCTTCGGCAGCTGCCACAGCTTTGGCGACGGGAGAAAAGACGACTAACTATGTAATAGGAATGGATGCAAAGAAACAACATGGCTTGAAGTCTCTTGCACGTCAACTGAAAGGTAAAGGCTATAAAATAGGGATCATCACTTCCGCATCCATTGATCATGCTACTCCCGGTGGCTTTTATGCTTCTCAACCGGATCGTTCGATGTATTACGAAATAGGAGTGGATGCGGCAAACTCAGGTTTCGACTTCTTCGGAGGGGCAGGGTTGCTTCAACCTCGAAGCAAGCGTAATGCGTCAGCTCCTTGTCTTTATGATTTGTTTCATCAGAAAGGATACACTATGTATCGGGGGATGGACGCTTATAATCGTAGTCATGTGAAAGACAAAGTGCTCCTGTTTCCTACAGATACGGTTAGCGGAAGCTTAAAATATGCATTGGATCGGTCTGAAAAAGACTTGGGTCTGCCGGATTTGACAAAAGCCTGTTTGGACAACTTTACGGAAACCGCGAAGAAAGGTTTCTTTATGATGGTAGAGGGTGGCAAGATAGATTGGGCGGCTCATGCCCATGATGCGGCTACGGTTGTTACGGAAACTATCGACTTTGACCAATGTATCCGTCTGGCTTATGAATTCTACAAGAAACATCCCGATGAAACCTTGATTCTTGTAACTGCCGACCACGAAACCGGAGGTTTGGGATTGGGTAATTCTGATACAAACCTGAATATCGAATTGCTGAAATACCAGCAGTGTTCGCAAGAAGCTTTGACCAATACTATGCGAAAAATGAAAACAGCCAAAGCCGTTCCTTCCTGGGGAGAGATGAAATCTTTTCTGAAGAAGAATCTAGGCTTTTGGGAACAGATTACGATTACCCCGCATGAAGAGTTGGAGCTGTTGATATGCTATGAGCAGTCTTTCTTGAAGAAGAAATCAAAAGATATAGTGAGCCTCTATGCTAAAGATGAGCCTTTGGCGGTGGCTGCGGTCGCCTTGCTAGATAAAAAAGCCTCTATTGGGTGGACTACCAAATCTCATACAGGTGCTCCGGTGCCTCTGTATGTTGTAGGGAAACAGGCTCATTTGTATTCGGGCAGAAGAGATAACACGGATATGGCGAATATCTTGAGGCAGCTGTTTAACCTCAAGCAGTGGGAAGAATAAGGCCTTGCTGTGCGAAAAAGAGTGGGGTTTTATGTAGCCGGGTAGTCGTCACCTTACAAGGGGACAATGGTCACTTTGTAGAATGACAATAGTCACCTTATAAAGTGACAAATGTCATTCTATAAGGTGACTACCTATTTTCAAACGGACGTGAGTCCTAAAGATACAAAATTAATTGGTGAAAAGCAATAGGGGGCAGCTTTTTATTTATAGTTTCTTGAGTGCGCTATGGATAGAGCCTGCCCAATAGTTGCGCAATCCGAAGCCGCGCGCTTTACCGCTTGTGATCCATTCTTCAATGATTTCCTTTGTTTCGGTATTGAAGAATACGACTTCATACGTGCCTCTGTTGTTCGATTTATCCAAGAACTGTGCGATAAATACCATACCTACGCCGGATGTTTTTTGGATAGGCAATGCGTCTATGGTAGCCTTGATTTCTTCTTTATTAAGGCTGTATTCTCTTTTGGGGGTCATTAACTTGGACAGATCGATATTCTCGTTCACTTGGTTAACCGCATCCAATGAGATCTCTGTTACTTCTTTTTTCAACTGTTTTCCTACGTTATACTTCTTGGCTTCTGTAATGAATAGCTCGTTGATACGTCTGAAAGCCTCTTTGAATTGTGCCGGTGATTCATCCGCACCGAAAATCTTTACTTGGGAGTAGTCTACTCCGTAGAACTTAATGGACTGGATGTCCTTCAACGCACTCTTACTTTGTCCGAAACAGAACAGACTAGTACTTAGGGATACAAATAGAAATAGAATAAGCTTTTTCATATACATTAATGTTAAAGTGATAAGTTGGTTATTAACTCCCAAAAATAGGGAATTATTATCGCAAATCAATGAACTTTATCGTTTTTCGACTCATCGGGGGCATTTGTATTTTGGCGATATACTCCGCCGACTCGAAATTGATGCTTGGCGCCACTCTGACTTTCGAGCGGAACAGATCTTTAATCTCTTTGGCAAAGGCTTCGCTACGGTTCTCACTTCCGATACGGATCAGAATCTCATCCGTTCCCAATTCATTGGTATAGACTTCAATGATATAGTTTTTGACTGAAGGAATATTATCTAAAATATCAAATAATGCAGGGGGATACAATGTTGTTCCTTTGTATTTTATCATTTGTCCTTTTCGTCCGAGTATAGAACTTAGGCGGATTGTATTTCTTCCACAGGCGCAAGGTTCGGTATGATGATAACAAATATCACCCGTTTTGAAACGGAGTAGCGGCATACCTTTCACTCCGAGTGTCGTGATAGTCACTTCGCCTGCTTCTCCTTCAGAGACAGGTCGGTTGTTGTCGTCCAGAAACTCTACGATGATAAGTTCCGGTTGCAAATGTCCGCCGTGAAATTCATTGCACTCGGTGAAGGATGACTGCATTTCGGTGGAAGCATAGGTAGAATACAGTTGCAAGGCAGGCCATCTGTCGTGAATCTTCTGTCCGAGCGTATTTAACCGGAATTCTTGATTGCGTAGGGCTTCGCCGATACAGATACATTTCTGCATGGAACATGTGTTATGGTCGATATGGTTCTTTTCGGCAAACTCTATCAGTTTGATAAGGAAAGAGGGGACTACCATTCCACAAGTCGGATGTATTCGTCGAATCGTATCCCATTGTAGTTCCGGGATACCGTTGCCTACACGGATTACTCCCATACCGAGTTCACGGGCTCCCATATAATAGGCCAGTCCCGCCATGAAACGACGGTCGATGGTGGTCATTAGTTGCAGGATGTCTTGCTTGCTGCATCCGGCTGTAGTGAATGATAAATATTCGTTGTAGGCCAGGCGGTCCAGGTCTTCAGAAGTGAGCACGAAAGTTACCGGATCTCCCAATGTGCCGGAAGTCGTCACATAGTCGATAATCTCCTCTTTGTCTACGCAGATGAAATCATCGTTATAAAGCTGTAAATCCGTCTTGGTAGTGACGGGGAGCTGCTGCAAGTCTTCAATCGTCTTTATCTGATTGATATCAATGCGCTGTTCTTCAAACATTCGTTGGTAGAATTTGGAATGTGCTTGCAGGTAAGCCAATGCTGTGGCCAGCTGTTTTTCTTGATAGCACTTTATTTCCTCCGGTGAGCGAAACTGAATTTCTGGATTCTTTTCCATATTAGGAGTGTTTTTTGATTTTCTGTTGGATACGTTCTTTCTCTTGCAACTTGGGAATGGGTTTACTCAATGCCTTTCGCCAATATACGATGGCCTGTTGGGGCTGTCGTATTGCTTCGTAATAATCTCCCACTACTTCATACACATAATAGAGGGAAGGGTTGGAGGCCAAATATGTCTTTAAAGTATGGTCTTCTATTTTTTCTTTTCTACTGATTTTCTTCAATAAAAGTGGAGTCAGTTTCTTATAGGTGAGAAGATGTCGGAACTCCGGTGTTTCGATGAACTCGTCTTCCGGAATGGTGAGTTCCGGGATGAATACCTCTTGCTTTAACTTGATATAGCCTTTGAATATCTTGTTCAAGTCGTAAGCTATGTACTTTCCGCATTGCCAAGGAGAGGTGGAAACCCACATCAATAGTTTTTCCGGTTGGAAGATAACGGAATGATGGGCTATGAATTGGTTGATGGACATCTCGTTGGCCAGCCCCAAATCGGTTTCTTGCAGACCTTTGCGATTGCGTAGGATAGAGGCTGCGGCTTTGGTGTCCAGCGGTTGCTTCTCGTTGATGAGTTCCTCCAATCGGGCAAAACGGTAAGGACTGTCGGAAGTACGGATATTGTCGAGATTCCGTTCGTCTTCACTGAATGCTTCTGATTGATAATGGTTGGTACAGATGAGGCGGTTGGGCTCCTTACCGGTGAAAAGTACAGTCTTCTCGGGCGATTTCTCGATAATCACGGCCTTGCCGTCTTTGGCGGAACCTATTAATATGGATTCGGAGACGAATGTCTCCCGTTTTTTGGCGATGGCAAAGGCTTCTTCAATCGTTGAAGCGTATTGTAGGATTTCTCTGGTCAGGATGGAGATGGGAGTAGCCGAACCGGTCGGGACAGCGGATTTGGCAGCATTGATCGTGACGGTCAGCCCTGTTTCGTTCATGCCGGACAATACACCTATCATGCCGGGCCACCCGACGGAAGCAAACTTATATCCCTTCTCCGGTGCATAAAAAGCTACTTGTTTGTTTTCGGCGAAAGCGTCTCCTACGTAGAAATCAAAATTACGTCCGATGAGCAAGGAGGAATCTGCGCTTTGTGTTCCCCAAACGGCGAACGAGCTGCATCCCACTAACATATAATCTTGCATAGCATGTCCCAGGTCGTGTGCCGAATGGTAATTTAACTGACGTTCGTAAGGAGTACCGATAAAATCGTAGTCATGGGTACATGACAGTGAGATTCCATAGATCTCCTCCCGGTATTCTTCCGGGATATTCCTACCAAGATTGCGATTGAACAGTACAATGAAGAACTGTAGAAACTTCAGATAACTGTCCGAAGGGACGATTTGATGAATCTGGTCGATAAACACTTTCTCTTGATGATGGAGCAAATCGGCGGAGAGTTTGCCGATGGCATCCCCCCTTTCAAGAGCGTCTCCTCTAACGAACAATTCCCACAGTCCGCTTTCGCTGTGACGCAGGAAGTTGTCAGCGTAAAACCGGAGGTCAAGAGTGTCGTTGTAGATAACCTCTGCCGGAACCATGCCGATGATGGTGTCTGCATAAGACACTTCCCTCATTGGGATCATGGGCTCATGTTTGGGTTGCATCATATCCGCGGAATAGTAGAGGTAGCTGATGCCGGCTATCAATACGATGATGAGTGACAGGAAGATGTATCCTGTGTACTTGATTGTCTTTTTAATCTTTCTATGCATTTCCTACTTTTTTAGCCAGATATTCTTGTCCTACAAACTCCGCACAAGTCAGCATGGCAGTTAGTGTTACCCCTAATGCACCATGCACATTCAGGTTTTGCCCGGTGAGAAAGAGATTTCCCAAGCGGCTTCTTGTAGATACGAAACCAATTTGCGGACATTTATAATCTTTGATAATCCCATACGCGGAACCATCCACTGTTCCTGTATAGTCGCGATAGCTTAATGGAGTAGTGGTATACATCTCTTCTATGTTTTCTGAAAGATCAATGCCATGTCCCCGGATGAAGCGGAGAATCTGCTCTGCTTTCTCCTTTTTGAAGGATTGGTAGTCTTCTCCCCGATGTTCGGGAGTCGTGTCCTTCCAGGCAGACAGTTCATCTATATACATCGGTGTCAGGATGGAAATGACGCTGGCATATTGACTGTCCTCGGAAGACGCTTGCATGGAAATCATACAGTTGGTGGTCCGTCCCGGATAGAGCAGTTTATCATACCACACTTTATTGTTCGCATGCAGATACAGGTTGCGGTTCTGATAGGGAGTGCTTTTTTTCTTCATTACCAGGTAGAGCGTAAAGATGCCGTAGGTATTTTCCAGCGAACGGATGCGGGAAATATAGGCATTCTTGATGCTACGGTTTTTATCCAGTATCTCCAATGTCCGTTGGGGATGCATATTGGAGATGACGAAGTCGCTTTCCAGTCGCTCTTCTCCGTTGATGATAACCCCTTGTACCTTTTCGTCTTCAACGATGATGCGGGTGGCTTCACTGTTATTGAGCACGGTCCCTCCGTTTGCTCGGATTACATTGATTAGCTCCAGACTGACTTGCATACTTCCGTCTACAAAACGGTAGGCGCCTTCAATATAAGAGTGGTTAATCATGGCATGCTGGTAGAAAGTGGAGACATCTTTCAAACCTCCGTAGAGTAAAGCTGAACCTGCCAGTACATTTCGTAAGGCGGGGTCCGGAGTGATATCCGCAATCAGATGGGCGGCAGAGGTACAAAAGTATTTCATACCCTCCAAAGCGAGTGTGCCTTGTTTCAGGTGGTCTACGCTAATCAGGTTTCCGACAGCCTGAAGCTGTTCGGCATAGCATTTCAAGTTTTCTTTCTCATGCGGGAAGGAACGGCAGATGGTTTCAATAAACTGCGGGTACCCCATTGCATAATCGTATGTTTTTCCTTTATAGTAGATCGTATCAAAAGCAGCATCGTCCAAGCGTTTTATTTTCAGCTTGTCCATGATACCGAAATAGCGGAAATACTGGTTCATCACTTGACCCTCATCCAGGCTTCCTACATAATGAATACCCGTATCCAACAGATGCCCTTTTCGTTGGTAAGTCTGGAAGCATCCGCCGAATTGCGCATTTTTTTCTACTACGCATACGTTGAATCCCTCTTTGCTAAGAATCGCTCCGCATTCCAGTCCGCCAAGGCCGCTGCCGATAATGATGATGTCATATTTGCTCATACTAATTCGGTTTTCTAAATATGTAAATGGTGTTTGATGTATATTTGTCATTAGGAATGATTTCGACAGCCATTCCACAGGCGACTGCTATTTCCCGTAATTGGGTTTCAGTGGTGAAATACAGCTCTCCGGTTGTCCGGTTGAAGTTGAAAATACGGGTGGATAGTAATTCCGTGAACCGGGTTAACCGGTGCTTGGAAGCGTTGGCTGAATTTCCGTCGCGTATGATAATCATTCCTTGTGAACGTAAGCGACCGGCACATTTCAACAATAGGGTTTGTTGATGTTCGTAGCTCATATAGTGAAGCATGTCGTTCAGGATAAAGACATCACTTTCCGGCAAGGGATATTCCAATGCATTGCCATGCTTGAACTGGAGATGCTCGTTGCGTAACCATCCGTGCTGCGCCAGCGCTATCTTGTCTTCATCGTAATCAATACCCAGGATTTCCCGGTCCTCGGAAAGCAGAGACAGCATATAGCATAACGGGCCGAAGCCGCAACCGATGTCTGTGATTTGCCCTTGGACGGGAATCAACCGGTTGAATAGCCGGTAATTCTTTTCCATCTTTACTTTGATACGAATATACCATTCTACGACGGGACCTTTATAGATATAGTTCTGGATAAGAGCTTCGTAGAATGCAGGATTGTCCGTCGTGTTCTGTTCACGGCAGATACGGGCATAAACCTCTTTCATGTAAGCGGATATGCGTTTGGTACGCTCCTGATAAGTACTTCCGAAAGACAGATCGTCTAATGGTATACGGGGAAGTATTTCCGTATAGATGATTCCTTTCCGGATATTGAAAGGTTGTGCTTTGGCAATGATTTTGTTATTACCGTAAAGCAGGATCGGGAGAATATCCAGTTTCAATGCTTCTGCCAGATAGAATGCTCCTTTGTGGAAACGTTTCATCTTTCCGTTATAGGTACGTGTGCCTTCCGGGAAAATGGCGATGGAGTAGCCCTCCTTCACTTTTTTCCGCATCCGTTCCATATATTGCTCGTATCCTTCGCCTATATAATAGAAGTCGACATAACGAATGATGGCTCCGAAGAAAGGAGAGTGCCATACCCAATGGTTGGTTACCATCAGGATTTTAGATGAAAGAGACAGCAATACCAGAATGTCGATGAACGACTGGTGGTTGGCTATGATAATTGCCGGATGGCGGAAGCGTTCGTTGGCTTTGTTGATATGCTCTTTTTTGACGGCGGTGGCCAGTAGCAAAATTCCTTTGCAGGTGATTTGTATCAGGCGGCACACCAAACGCTGCTTGCTGCTTTTGCGCACAGGCACCGGATAAAGCAGAATAATCAATATACGGAGGACGATGCAGCCGATAAAGAAAAGCAGGAAGAGCAACACGGTACGTATCAATCCGATAAGCGTATAAGGCGGCAATCCTTTGGAAGCGGGGCCTGCGATGAAGAACCGGAAAATGAGTGGCTGAATAGTATAGGCCACCAGTACCACTGCTATCATACCCAGAATGGAAATCAGGGAAATGGATTGCAAAGCCGGATGTTTGGCAAACACAAGTGCTCCCATACCGACCACTGTGGTGAAGGCGGAGAAGAAGATGGCTGTTTTATGGGAATTCAACACCTTCTGACCTGTACGGTATTTGTTTTGTAGCCCGTCCATAATGAAGATACTGAAGTCATCTCCAATGCCAAAGATAAAGGTGGACAGGATGATGTTGATAATATTGAACTCAATTCCCAGAATTCCCATTAATCCTAAGATGATTACCCAGCTGATTAGCATCGGGAGAAAACTCATCAAGGTAAGCTCGATACGTCCGTAGGAGAACCATAGTGCAAAGAATATCAGGAAAGAAGAGATGTACAGAATCAGGTAAAAGTCGTCATTGATGGCCGATACCCATTTGTTGGCAAAGTAGGAACGGTCGAAGATGACTACATTCGGATCTTTATTAAAGTTCTGGTACACAGCTTCCTTATTCGGTTCGCTGATCCGTATCTGGCTGATAAGCATGGTGATAGAATCGGCAGAGGTTTGCCATTCATTCAATAGCTTGCCGGATAAATCGTCTCCTTGCGCGGTGTAATGATATTCACCGAAAGGTTGGTTCATCCATTGATAAAAAGAATCAAAGCTTCCCGGACGGAAACGATATTCGGCGGCAGCTGTTTCCAGCTGTTCACGGACTTGTTGCTGTTTTTCATCCGTCCAGTAATCTTTCCATTTCTTCAGGCGTTTCTGCTGCTCCTGCGGAGAGATCAGGAACTGCGAGGCAGAGGCATACTCTTTGATGAGTCCCTGCTCTTTCAGTGCCGATAACTTCTGATTGGTCATTGCATAAGTTTCGGTAGCCTGATTCATATCTTTTCCCACACTGACAAAAAGCACGGTCTTTTCGTCGTTGTCGAAGAGTTGCAGTAATTTTTCTTCCGATTGTTGGAGATGGCGGGGCTCATAGTTGAGACTCATCATATCGTTGTTGAAGCCTACCTTTTGCGAAGTAAACAAACAGATCACTGTAATGAGGAGGATGCCGCCTACCAGCCATTTATTCTTTTCGTAAGAATAAGCATTTATTTTCTCGATGATGCGTAGTATGCGTCCCTGTTTGACGTCTGCCTGTCCTTTCAGAAAATGAGGCAGGTAAATGAGACAGAAGAGGGTGGTGCCCACCAATGCCAGAGAGGCAAACAAACCGAAGTCGCGTAACAGATCGGAACTGGTGAATATCAATCCCAGAAATGCGCCGATGGTGGTGAAACTACCTACCGTAAGCGGATAGGCTATCTCTTTAATAAGTTGTTGCACGGTGGAAACATGGTTCTGATGTGCCAGCATGTGAATGGAGTAGCTTAGTGCAATACCCATCACTGCCGAACCGGCTCCCACTGCAATGGCGGAGATACTTCCTTTAATAAAGAAAATGAGAAACAGGGCAAATAATCCTCCGAACAGTACCGGAGTAATAATCAACGGTATCGATCTCTTTCGTTTAAAAACGAGTGAGATAAATACAATGATGATAAGCAGTGCCAGGGAGGAGGTCAAGATGGTATCTTTCTTAATCTGACGGGCGTTGTAGACTCCCACGGAGGGACCGCCGAAGTATTCAGTTCGAATGGTAGGAGATTCTCCCTGTATGTGCTTGAGCTCTTCTTCGAGTATCTTTATCAGTTCGTCGTTCTTTCCGGTGCTGCCTGTGCTGAATACCGGGGTAATGAACATAAGTAAGGTGGAGCCGTCTTTGGAGAAGATATGTTCGTCATAAATCTCGTAGTTGGCTTCCAACTGGAAATCTTGCAAATGTTTCAGGGTTTCGCTTCCCAGTCCGAGCGGGTCCCGGAGAATATAACTTCTTAATGCAATTCCGGCAGGAGAGAGGAGGTTGGTATAATTCTTCTGCATGACAGCCTGTATCCCTTTATCCGTCAGTAAGGAATCGAAGCGTTGATAGTCCGTATCGGTCAGGAAAAGCGGAAGATGTTCATAAACGAAGTCTGTGGCTCCTTGGATGAGGCTTTGGTCTACCTGTGCGAAAATTCCTTTAATCAGTTTTCCTCCGGCTTTTTCAGTCAGGGTTTGTTGCAGTTGTCCGGCTGCTTCTATCAGGGAGTCGGGTTCTACGCGGTGGCAGGTATCTGCCGAGGATAACATAATGATAATCTTATCCTTAATCTTGAGATTGTCGAATACTTTGATTGTGTTCTGGGAATCTTTAGTGTCGGGGAAAAATTGTGTGATGTTCTCTTCGAACCTTACTTGCAGGGCAAAGAATCCCATTAACAGGACACAACTGATGAGTGACAAATAGAACAGAATCTTGTGCCTCTCGAAATAATCATATAGTCCGATAAAAAACTGGGTCATATCTTTTTTTTCCTACACGCCGTGAGCAGAATGAACGCGATGGTTCCTGCCAGTATGCTGCATACGACTGCAAAGATAACACTTCCTATTAAATATTGCTCTATGACTGATTTTACATTTTCAAAAGAAAGTTCGTTTAAATGCAGATTGACAGGATCTCCCAGCACTTTGCAGCCGGTTACGTAACTGCCGTACAGCAAAAATGGAATCATCGGAGGGATACTGATATTGGCTGTTACAATAGCTATGACTTTATTCAGTCTGAACAAATGTGCCAGAAATAACGTGATTAGCATTTGATATCCCCATACCGGAACGATACCCATGAATACGCCGAGTGTGATGGCAGCCGTGATCCGCAGATTAGATTCGGGGGAGTGGGTGACATGATCCGAGAAAAACTGCTTGCAGTTCTTCCAAGTCAGTTTACGGAAGAAGTTTCGGGGGATGATCCAAAGGAAAGTGACGAGCACCAGTACTGTGTTCAGGATACTGATACGGGTGAAATCACGGAACGGTCGAAAATGAGAAACCCGCTCTTCCTGTGGCGGATAATAAACATGTACCGGGATGTTTTTAACGGTAATGCCTCCCCAGGCTGCAAAGACAAGTGCTTCCAACTCAAATTCGTATTTGGCGGTGTAATACCACTTGTCCACATTCATTCGTTGGATGGGGTACAGGCGGTAGCCGGATTGTGTATCTTGCAGTTTGATACCTGTTTCGAGGGTAAACCAGAAGTTGGAAAACTTATTGGCAAATGTATTCTTTCCCGGCATATTGTCCGAGGCGAGGTTACGGGCACCTACCAATAATGTGTCCGGTTCTTTTTCTATGGCTTCGATCAATGCGGGAATATCCGAAGCGAAATGCTGTCCGTCAGAATCAATGGTGATTGCATACCGAAATCCTTGCTTTTTGGCAAAGGATAGTCCATGTCTCAAAGCTACTCCTTTTCCTTGATTGGCAGGGTGGGTGATGATATGTAAGTTAGATTCCCGGCTAAGTATTCCGGCAGTTTCATCTGTAGAACCGTCGTTGATAACAAGGATATCGGGGGCGTAGAAACGTACACTTTCTATGACGTCCGCCAGTGTCTTTCCATTGTTGTAACTTGGGATGATAACGATGATCCCTAATTGGTTCAACTTCTCGTGCCAATAGGCTGTACTTATTTGTTCCTTCATACTGTCGGGGTAAGTGCAGCTTTTAATTTAATGAAACATTCGTCCTTTACGGTATTTTCCTCTACAGTGCTCTCTTTCACAGTACTCTTTTTTACAGCATCCTTTTTTACACTCCCTTCCGCTTGCAACTGAAGTGTACCTTCTTCTGTCTCTTTAAAAGTCAGTGCCACCGAAATGTGCGGTGTTTCTATCGGATTGATAGCCGACAGAAACTTGCAGGAAGACACTTGTGTTACTTGCAATTTTTGCAGGCGAATGTCTTCTACACATTCCTTGATAAGTTGTAACAGGCAAACTCCCGGAACTACCGGGTGTCCGGGGAAATGTCCCTGATAAACAGGATGCTCGGGATTCAACTTTATCTGGATAGTCCAGATCGTTGAGTCCGATGATTCGGAGGAAAGGATGGTATAGAAGTTATCAAGTAGCATATATTAAATCTCTTTAGATAGTTTATCCAGACGGATCGTTAACCGAATCCACGGATGTTTGATTTTTATTTGTGCGGGATCGCCCGGAGTATTGCCAGTGATGTAGACCACTGACTTTCCAAAACCTTTTCCACTGGTTCTTTTTTCAGTAGCACTGTCTTTGGTCGCTTTCACACGAGTATCTTTCCCACTTAAGAACAGACGTCTGAAATCCATCTCCAGAAGTTTCAGCACCTTTTCCTTTTTCATGGGTTCAATGCAACTGTTGACAGTAAACTGATCGTTGCGAAGAGAAAAATCGAAAAGGCTTAGTCCGAAGTAGGTAGACGCTACGATCCGGATTTCGTTATCAGGCATACGGCGTACTATTAGCATACCGCTCATGTGATGTTTCATGAAATCCAGTTGGATATTGTATTTTTGCGAGCTTTCTCCTTGTGTTAGTTCGATAGCGGGGGGCACGGTACTTCCTTCCCCGCTCATCCGTGGAGAGCAGGAAGTCTGGATCTGTATCCATAAGAATAGCAGAGCCGTCAGACTAACGAATCGCAAACTTCGTCTCATTTTTCAGGGAGTTGAACTTTTTATTATAGAATTCGTATTCTGTATAGTTTGTGGCTGTTTCGGACAGACGGAGTTTGTGTACCGACATATCTTTCTTGTCCAGATAGATTTCTATACCGGCAATATAGGCTTGTACCGCTTTGTTGGTCGGTTTTATTTTAACCAGATAGTATCGTGCGTCTTCAAAATACTCCAGCAGGTAGTTGGACGACATTTTAGACAGGTCGCCTATCATACATGCGGTCAGCATATCCTGCATCTGTGCCATCATTTTGTTCGAACTAAGATTCATGATACTTTTCTTGCCATCCGAAACGATTTTGAGCTTACTGCCGTTTATCACGATGAGATAATCCATCGGGTGGAAATATTCCATGCAGATTTTATGGGTCTTCTGGTAGTAGAACTTCCCTTTGGAAGTAACCTTCTCATCGAATACATCGAGATATTTCACTTGGGTGAAATCGCTTTCGATGGACTCTACGGTTTGCGCCTCCTTTGCCAGGCGGCTTTCAAACTCTGTCTTTTGCGCCATCTTTTTCATGCTCTGGGCATGGATAGAGGCTATAGATAAGAAACTAAATAGTAAATATATGAATGATTTTCTCATATTTTCTCTTTCAGTATTCGTTGATTACGGATTAATTCTTGTTCAAGTTCCTTTTCTGTAGGTAATATAGTCCGGTATTTGGATGCGAATATTTGTTTACTTTCATTTAATACGGAATATTTGACTATTGTTTCATCCTTATCTGTGCAAAGAATAATGCCAATTGTAGGGTTATCGTCTTCACCTCTTTTCAAATCATCGAACATTCGTACATACATATCCATTTGTCCAATGTCCTGATGAGTGAGTTTGTTCGTTTTTAGGTCAATGATTATAAAACATTTAAGTAGATAGTTGTAAAAAACTAAATCAAGATAGAAATGATTTGTCTCGGTACTGATACGCATTTGACGAGCAACGAAAGAAAACCCCTTTCCCATTTCAAGTAAAAACCTTTGTAGATGTGAAACTATTTCACTTTCTAGTTGAGATTCATGATAATTGGAGTTTTCGGATAGACCAAGAAATTCTAGTATATAGGGATCTTTTATAAAATCATCGGTGATAGTATTGGGATCAATGATAACGTTTGCTGCCTGTTCTTGAGTAGAAATAATCCTTTGATAATATTTACTTTTTATATTTCGCTCCAATAGTCTTACCGACCAGTTCTGTGAGTGACTTTCTTTAAGGTAGAAATCTCGTTCTAAGGCATTGTCTATTCTCATAATCAATCGTATATGTGACCACGTCAATTCTCTACACACTGTGTAGAGAATTGACTCTTCGGGAAACACAAGGTAGAATTGACGAAAATTCCATAAGTTTGCCATAGAAAGCCCTTGTCCAAACTCTTCTGATAGAGCAATAGATAGTTTTTTGATTAAAAAGCTACCATAATTAGCCCTTTCTTTACCTTCTTGCTCTTGTTCCACAATACGTTTCCCTATTTTCCAATAAGTTTGTGTCATGATGGAATTGATGGCAGTATAGGTTTGGAGACGTGCATTACGTAACATCTCCCTTATTTCGTTGAAGAATTTTTCTTCTTTTGGGGAAGATGAGATTGTATTTTCAGATTTCTTTAATGAATTCATAATAGTTTCTTTATTGATATATAAGTTTGTCCGGACGGACAACGGTATATCCTTGTTCTTTCAGCAAATCCAAGATTTGTTTCACTAGCTGGTCGCTGTCCGGCATCCGGTCGTGCAACAGAATAATGGCTCCCGGTTCAAGACGTTTTCGAATCCTGGCAAGGACTTTATCCGGTGCTTGTTGTGTATCCAGTGTACGGATACTCCATCCTATAGAGGTATATCCTAACTGTCGAACGGCTTTCGCAATCGTTGGATTAGTGACACCGAACGGCGGACGAAACAAACTAACCGGCTGCGAAGTTACTCGTTCTAGTTCACACTGACAAGTTTGCAAGTCTTTTTTCATCTTGGAGAGCCTGTATAGCGGGAATAAACCGGAATGGGTATGCGAATGATTTCCAATCAGATGACCTTCTGCCACCATTTTTTGCAAGATTGCTTCATTCCCTTTTACCTTATGACCGATACAGAAGAAACAGGCGGTTACCTGATATTCTTTTAGTACCTGCAGAACTTTGGGAGTCTGTAGGGAGTCGGGGCCGTCATCAAAAGTCAGGGCGACAATCTTTTCCGCAGTATGCTTTTTGCAAAATGACCGGAGGTAAATTCCCGATTGAATGCTATAAGAGGCATAAACGAGAAAAGACAGGAGCAAGAGCAAGCAAAGAAGGAGGCAAACGATTATCATACGCTTTTCCGGATTAGAATCAATGAATGATTGATGGAGTGGTGATGATTGTAAATCAATATATGGGTCGAGGTAGTGCAGTTGGCCGATTCGTTCACGGCTTTCCATACCGCATACGATGTTGCGGTAGGATATTCACCACATTCATTCTTAAAACTAAGATGAACACTTTCCGGGAAAAGGTTTGTTTCAAGCTCTTCATAAATAGAGTTGCCATTGTCGATAGTTTGCTTGTGAGAGTCATCTTGATTGTGTTGCTTCTTGTTTTTTCCGGTAACCAACCACTGAATATCCTGACATTCTAAACCATTTCGTTGCAAAAAACGGATGATTCGGGAGCTGATTTCTTCTGTTGTCTGTTTCCCGATGAAAGTTTCGACTCCCTGTATTTCAGCCAACGGATGCTCTCCGGCTTCCCGACTTAACAGAAAGAATTGAGCACCTTCTCCGGCTGCTATCCCTTTCAGCATTCCCAGCCGTTGCTGAATCGTGTAACTGGTTTCTGTCATTTCATCGATGGCTCCCACAAGTATATTCTCGCTTCCTTCTTCTATTTTCATCATAGCGTCCAATAAAGCACTTTCAAAACTAAGTCCACGGTGGACATAAGTCATGTTGTAGGCATGTATTTGATGAATCAGAGCTATTTGTGCACCGATTGTATTGAATGTCGACTGGATGAAAGGAGTAGGATTCAGCATCCGCTCTTCATTATCCAATAGGTTGTTCAGGAATTTTTCCGTATCTGTCAGGCAGCCCAATCCTGTTGCTGTGATGATTCCTTGTATCTTTTCAGGAGATAGTTCACCCATACATTCCAATCCGCAGGCCACCCCCATTTTTACGATACGGCTCATGCGTCTGCGCAAGGTCGCATTGGTGATAATATCCTTATAATCGGGTTCGGAAGCCTGAAGATAAGGGCGATTATTTTCTGGTGAATGATCCTTTGGCGGATGAATGGAAGCGGTGCGTTGAATATAAACTGGCTGCATAGGCTTAAATACTTAAAGGTGCGTTCATGCTGGAAAATTCGTTGCGGAAAAGAGGAGCGATGAATCGTTTCCTCCGAAACCGAAAGAGTTGGATAACACATGTCGGATGGGGATTCCTTCTTGAAAAGAGGTTTCCGGTATCAGTCCTGTTTCCGGCATCGCATCCGTAAAGTTCAGGTTGGGATAAATCAGCCCTTTATCTATTGAAAGAACGGAGTAAACAGCTTCAATTCCTTCGGAAGCTCCTAAGGTATGTCCGATAAAAGCTTTTACCGAACTAAATGGCGGAACATGTTCTCCAAAGATTCTTCGGAGTGCCATACCTTCTGACGCATCATTGCCGGGAGTACCTGTTCCATGTACATTGATATAATCGATTTCTTTGGGAGAAATGCCACTGGAGGCGATAGCTTCACTCATTGACAGAAAGGCACCGTTCCCTTCAGGAGAACTTCCTGTTTGATGATAAGCCTCATTTGTATTGGCGTAACCGCTAAGTTCGCAATAAGGAGTTCTTTGAAGTGAACTTTCCGATTGAAGTACTAAGTAACCGGCACCTTCTCCCAGATTTAATCCGGTACGTGAGCGGTCAAAGGGACGGCAATGTGTTTTGTCCAAAATCATCAGGGAGTTGAATCCATTGAGCGTAAACCGGCAAAGTGCATCTGTGCCTCCCACGATAGCAGCATCCAGTAGCCCGTGTTTAATCATTCTTGCTCCCAGCATGATGGCATTGGCTGCTGACGAGCAGGCTGTACTGATGGTGGTTATAAAATCATTGATACCCAAATACGAAGCAATCAATTCTGTGCTGGCTCCGCAGTCGTGTGAAATTACTTCCCGTAACCGTCCCTGTCCCGGGTTCTTCTTGAAAGATTCATAGAAGTGCTCGCTCAAATCCATGCCGCCAACGGAAGTGGCGGAAATAAAACCGATACGTAATGATGGTGTGAGTCCCGCATCTTTCATTGCTTCTTTGGCTGCTATCATTCCCAACAAGGCTGTACGTGATACAGTGCGTTGCGGCGGTAAAGAGATCAGTTTCTTTAGTTCCTCATTGCTACGTTTCACTTCGGATACGGGCACATCGAGAGCAGTCGGAAAAAGAGTTACTTTTCCGATTCCATGCTTTCTTTGTCTCAACGCTTCTATATTTTCGGAAACTCCGATACCGATGCCCGAAACAACTCCCAATCCGGTGACGTATATCTTCATCGGTTAAGCTTTGCGATTAGCAATGATGTAGTCTGCCAGTGTACGTACCGAGTAGAAGATTTGTTTTCCTTCACTGGGATTCTCTATCTTTATACCGTATTCGCGTTCCAGAATCAGGATGATTTCGAGTGCGTCAATGGAGTCAAGGCCAAGACCTTCGTCGCCAAACAGAGGGGCTTCATTGTCAATATCTTCCGGAGTGATTTCTTCAAGGTTCAACTCTTCGATTAGTTTCCCTTTCACTTCGTCCATCAGTTCTCTTTTGGTTTGATCTAAATTATCCATAAATCGTTGATATATTATTAAGTTGTTTAAATTCTGCTTGATAATGTCCGTCCAATAGTTCGCACCAGCCTATGATACAGGTGTGTAACTTGCCTTTTGCCATCACAATCCTTGCATAATCCTCTAATGAGGCAGCATCGGATTGTCGACGGACAAAGAATGTATTCTCTCCCTGAATCTTGTGGCGGATACAGATTTCTCCCAATACTACATTGGGGAGAGTGTAGACAAACACGGCAGGACTGGCTGCTTTGTCTCCTTCTTTACTAATGATTGCCTGATGTTTGCAGTCCGTATCCAGAGAGGAAGAAGCATTGGCAAGAATGATTCCAATCTCTTCCGGACGGTAGTGTGTATCTTTTAGTAAATATTCGGCAGCTACATATCCCAGCTTACAGAGGTTGTCCATCTTATAGAACTTCATATTGTTTTCTCCCAGATGCTTGTATGCTTCCCGGATGAATGGTGCAAAGTCTGTTTCCGAAGAGCTGAATACAGTTGTTCCTTTACTTTCTACTGCTCCCGGTCTGATTTTGACCATGTTGCCCGATTCCACCACTGCTTTGCAAACTGACGGAGCACTCGCTTTGTCGGTTGCCTGTGAGTTTGCTTTCTGTTTCAGATGAGCATCGGGGAGGGATAATACCAGTGCAGCATTACAGCCTCCGAAACCGGAAGCAGTTTTGATGCAGCATTTCATCGGCATCGGCTGATGAGTGGCATAGATAGTGATAGGCATGGGAACACCGAGTGTTTCATACCCTAAAGTTCCGTAGTATCTTCCTTCTTTTAGTTGCTCTATGCAAAGTATGGTTTCGATAATGCCCGAAGCTCCTAATGTATGACCGAAATAGGGCTTAAGGCTATTCACCGGAACTGTAGCTAATCCCGCCAGATGTATGGCTTTGGATTCCATTTCGTCATTGTAAACCGTAGCTGTTCCGTGTGCATTGATAAAGCTAATGTCTTCGGGGAGTGCTCCGGCTTCTTCCATTGCCTGATTGATAGCTAGAGCTAAACCATCCCCTGTTCGGGAAGGACCGGATATATGGTTAGCGTCATTACTGATTGCTCCTCCGGAGAGAATAATATGATTCGCGTTTTCTTGAGTTTCTAAAAGAATAGCTCCACAGGCTTCGCCCAGACTTAATCCATCCCGTTGTATATCGTATGGTCGGCAGGGGTGTGCGCTGACAGATCGGAACGATAGAAAGCCGCTGGTAATGAAATGAGAAAGAATATCCCCACCTGCCACAATCACTCGTTTGTAACGTCCTGATTCTATCCATCTCTTAGCGACGATTAGTGCCGAGACTCCTGATATGCAGGCATTGGAGATGACCTCTACCTGATTTGTCGCTCCAAAGAAATCTCCGATTCGTTCCGCCATTTTCCAAAGAAAAACCGGACTGTCAGCAGGTAATTCACTCAATAAATCAACATTTCCTTTAGTGGTAGATAATAACAAGGCGCAATCCGGCTCCCGCAAGTCGGCTCCCGATTGAGAAATAACCTCTTGGATAGCCAGTATGAATAATTGCTCCATCCGGGTATAATCCGTAATCTGCATCAGCTTCGCCCGTTTTTCCAGTTCCACAGAATCAATCATTCCCGCCAATAGGGGATGATCGGAAATTAGACCGGCTTCTTGCATACGGATTCCGCTTCGGTAGTTATGGATGGCCTCCAGATTTTCCGGGATGCCGAAACCTAACGAACTAATCAGCGTATGGGCTGTGATGTATATATTCAAAGGATATTCCATTTCTTTTTCCATTCCAGATAAAACGGAGGATTCATAAGCTCCAATTCTTTATTCAGGTTCAGGAACACTTGTATGGTGCTTCCGGTAGCTACTATACTCTGGTCGGTAGCCCGGTAGATAACGTATTCAAATTTTATCTTGGCTGCCTCACAGGCAATATAGCGCGTCTCGACAATCGCTTCTTCACCAAAAGATAGTGAATGTTTGAACTGACAGGTTAAATCCACGATAGGAACCATGTATCCCTCCCGGTAAATACTCATATAATCCAAACCATACTGTTTGCCAAAAGCTTCTCTTCCATCTTCAAAGTAGCGCACATATTCACCATGCCATACAATCTGCATGGAGTCTATTTCGCTGAACCGCACTCTGAAGGTAGTCCGGTTAGTCAAAGCTGCAACCTGTTGATTCGTTTTCCGTTTCATTCTTTTTTTATAAATATTTTCATCCTGCATTCAGCTATCAGCTTGTCTTCCACTTTCACTTGTGCAGAAATCAATGTAATGTCGAATACCTCCTGTACAACGGTAATCTCCGTAAATAGTTTCATCCCGATCTTTGGCAAATCGTAGATTTTAAGTTTGTCTACCGAGCCGATAAACCCTAACGGTACTTTTTCACCCTGCCGGGTATAAAGAAATCCGATACGTGCTGCTGCCGATTGAGCGATGTGTTCAATAATTCCCGCCTCTTGCAGTTTTCCGGTTTCGCAGAAAATATTATCAGCAGTGACAGTCAGTCCGGAATAGGAATGATTCTCTTCGATACCAAAGAAACTGTCCACCATCACGATGGGCGGACGCTGTGGAATTAAATTGAGTATTCCTTCTCCTTGTATGATAACTTCCCTGTTGCTCATTTCAATCTGCATTGTACAATGCTGTGTCCCATTCCTAAATGGTCATCTATCTTTTCAACTTCCAATCCCGCTGCTTTGATGCACCGTTCCATATCATCCGAATGATACATTTTGCTGTTACCATTTGCCATGGCTGTGAAATAAAGACTGATTTGTGTCAGGCAATAAGCGGCTGTGTCAAACTTTTGCCGGTTCCAGAAAGTTTCCATGATATAGAGGCGGCTCTCCCGGCTCATAGAGCGGGCTGCACGGGTCAGTATGCTGGTTACTTCTTCTTCCGAGAAACAATCAAGGAACTGGCTCATCCAGATAGCATCGAACCCTGTCGGGAAAGGAACTTCGGGATCGAGCAGATTGGCGCCATACCCGTGGATACGCATTGCTCTGGGCAGTTCTTTAGTTTGTTGACGCATCATCTCCAATTGTTGCGGAAGGTCCATTATAGTTACTTCCACTGCGTCGTCATAGCTTACGCACTTGGTTGCCCATCGACCGGTATTACCTCCCACATCCAGTAAAGTCTTGGGATGGCGGGCGAAAACAATCGCCAAAGCTTCGTCAAACGAGCAATCCGAGTAATAATGATCGAAACCGAACCAGCTCTTTTGTACCTGTGAGGGCAGACTTGACAGCCCTTCATAGATGGTACTCCATTCGCCGAATACTTTCAGCCCTTCGGGACGTCCGTTGGTGAGAGCCTCTTCAAGATGGAACATTCCCAGATAGTTGACATCGTGGTTGAAATCCATATTGACACGTACCATCTTGTCATTGAGCAGGAACCATCCGGCTTTGGCAAGGCGGTAACGGTTTTCGTGCTGCAATACGGTACCGATGGTTAATGAGGCTTCCAACAAAACTTGTGTCGCATAAGAAGACAACCCACAAGCCTTGCTGATTTCTTCTTGTGTCATGCCAGCGCGTTCGTCGGCCAGTAACTGAAAAATACCGAATTTGAGCATAAGGCGTGATACCTGAAACACGATGGGCCCGAAAGCTATTTCTTGTGCCAGGCGTTGTGCCTCTACCGCGGTCAACGGTTCCTTATCATATTGATTCTGTTGCATCTTTATTTTGTTATATCTTTCTATTTCAATCCTTTGAGAGCGAACCGTCACTTGTGGTTTCCCAGAATGAGTAATAATTGAACCATTGTTCCGGATAGCGTTTCAGTATCTGGTCCAAAGCGGCCGTATATTGTTCGAGCAGAGCTGTCTCTGCTTTCTTTTCTTTGGTTCGTATGACTGGTTCCGTCCTTATAAAATGAAAACGGTAGGTTCTGCCCGGCTCTCTCATGGCAAAGTAGAATACCACTGGAACTTTCATTCGCGAACCAAGCAGGAAAGGACCGGCAGGGAAAGGAGCTTTCTGTCCCAAGAGTGTTCCTGTCAGCAGTTTCTCTTTATTCAGATAACGGTCGCCCTGGAAGCATACATATTCTTTCTTGTTTAATGCCTCGGTAATACGGAAAACGTGTGTCAGGTTATCTTCGTTGACGGGGATAATCTTAAAATCCTTGTCCTGACCATTTTTCTCCAATATCTCTTTGATTCTACGATGTTCGGCATCATACATCACGATATTGATTTTCTTTCCGTAATCATCGAAGAAAGGAACGCCTATTTCCCAGTTTCCCACATGGGCGCCAATCATAATCACTCCCTGTTCGCTGTTCAGCAATTGCAGAAATTCCGGATACCGTTCGAACTCGAACCGGTATTGATCGACTTTTCCGTTGCCAATAGCTACTTTGTCAATCAGGATTTGCCCTAACCGGTAATAGTTGCGTAGCAACATACCCAAAGAGCGTATTCGGTTGTATTTCAGAATGTGGCGGGCATAAAACCAGGTGCTTTTGGTGGCTTTCGGAGCAAACGGTATGAAGTACAATACTACCAGACTTAGAAATATATAAGCGGCAGTAATGCCCAGATACTTAATCAGGTAAATAAAGAATAAGTATCCGAATGTTCCTCCCCGGGTTTTGCCTTTCCACGTCGACATATTTACTTGGCTTCCTGCATACGGGTGATAACGAGATCGTAGAAGTCCTGGAAGGTTTTGATACCCGCAAAATCTTGTCCGGTTACGTTGAAACCGAAGTTCTTTTCTACCAGTACCACCATATCGACCAAGTCCAGGCTGTCCAGTTCAAGAGTTTCCATTAACGGTGCATCCGGCTGGATAACGTCGATGTCTACTTCAAACTCTTCTGCCAGAGTGGTTCTTATTTTCTCGATGATTTCTTCGTTTGTCATATATCTGTTTTCTTTAGTAAATTATGGATTGATTTTGCGTATGATTAGCGTGGAATTGGTTCCTCCGAATCCGAATGAGTTGGAAAGGAACGTATCAAATTCCAGGTTTACCCGTTGGGTAGGTATATTTAATTGTGCAGAGGCCTCGTCCGGTTCCTCGAAATTGAGGTTGGGAGCGATGAAACCGTTGTTCATCATGAGGGTGGAATAAATCACTTCACTGGCACCGGCCATCCACATTTCATGTCCTGTCATAGACTTTGTGGAGGTCACATACGGGTGATGCCCTTCAAATACTTCTGCAATGGCTTTCGCCTCGTTCAAGTCACCTACCGGAGTTGAGGTGGCGTGTGCATTGATATAACTGATCTGTTCGAGTGCAATCCCTGCATCTTTGATAGCCATTTGAAGAGAACGTTTCGGGCCGTCCACATTAGGCACGGAGATGTGATCTCCATTGGATGAAAAACCGTAACCGATGACTTCGGCCAGAATGGGAGCTCCCCTTTTTACAGCCGATTCATAACTCTCTAATACCAGACTAGCGGCTCCTCCACTCGGAATCAGTCCGTCACGTCGTTTATCAAAAGGTTTCGAGGCTTTCTCGGGGACTGCTTCCTGGGTGGAAAATGCGCTTAGTCCGTCGAAACTTCCTACTGCATAAGGATTGACTTCTTGTGCGCCACCGCAAAGAATACAATCCTGCAATCCCGATTTTATAAGCAGGTAACCCATGCCAATAGCGTGAGAACCGCTTGCACAGGCTCCGGCAATGGTGAAGTTGACCCCTCTTAGTTTGAAAATAACCGACAGGTTCATTGTCACGGTGGAATTCATCGACTGGAAAATAGAACCGGAACCCACCAGTGCAGTGTTTTTCTTTTCACGAATGATGTCCACTGCGTTAATAACAGGAGCGGCACTACTATCATTGCCATACAAGATACCCACTTCATTGGCTTCGAGAAAATCCTCATCAATACCGGCATTACGGAAAGCTTCTAATGTAGCGAGATAAGCATATTCTCCCTGCTCCGGTAGACAGAGACGTTTACGGCGGTCCAACAACTTCTTCAAGTCGGGACGTTCCAATATCCCCGTTAATGCAGAAAAATAGCCCAATTCTTTCCGTACCGGGTCTATGCCAATTCCCGATTTCCCATTATATAGTGAGTCTTTTACTTCATCCAGATTCTTGCCGATGCAAGAGTAAATCCCCATTCCCGTGATAACAACTCTTTTCATTATTTTGTCTATTCTATGCTTTTATTTTAAGTATATAGTCCTCCGTTGATGGAAATCACTTCTCCTGTGATGTAGGATGAGGCTGGAGATGCCAGGAAACCGACCAGGTCGGCAACCTCTTCCGGAGTGCCGAAACGTCCCGCGGGAATATGTTTCTTCCATTCGTTCTCATCAATTCCTTCCGTCATATCCGTACGGATGAATCCCGGAGCTACTGCATTGACTGTTACTTTCTTCTTGGCAACTTCCTGTGCCAGTGCTTTGGTAGCGGCTATTACGCCACCTTTGGCTGCGGAGTAATTGGCTTGGCCGGGCATTCCCTGAATGCCCGACAATGACACGATATTTACGATACGTCCATAACGTTTGACCAGCATATTCTTCAATAAAGGCTGTGTCACGTTGAAGAATCCGTTCAGGCTGATATCGAGCACTTTGCTCCATTCTTCTCCTGTCATCCAGAGCATCAGGTTGTCTTTGCGGATACCTGCATTGTTTATCAGTACCTCGATATATTCGTCAGGGTGTTGGGAAGCCCGGTTGCCCAAAGCAAGGGTGATAGCGGCAGGGTCGGTCACATCGAACTTCATCAACTCGCCATTACTTCCTTTTTCCTGTACTAACTGCAACGTTTTCTCCGCTTCTGCGTCGTTATTCTGATAATTTATCAGTATAAAGTAGCCCATTTCCGCCAGTTTACAACTGACAGCACGGCCGATACCTCGGCTTCCTCCGGTTACTAATGCATATTTCATTTCTTCTTCTCTCCGCATTTTTTTAAAAGCTCATCTCCCAATGCGCGACGTATCATTTTACGCATCGCATCGTCTAAGGCGGAAAAACCTGTAAATATAGAAGCATTTCCTTGATAGCGTTTGGACTTCCATAGTGATTGGCCTTTCAAGTTGCATACTTCTGTAATGACACGTATGCGTGCGCCGTCGGAAGCCATACTCAAAAGATTCACTCCTTTTTTCTCAACAGATACTTTTAAAATGAAATCAGCCGACTCTTTCTTCTCTACCAAAGTCCAACGGTTCCACTCTTCTCCTTTGAGAGCAGTATTGATGGCGTTTTGGGCTTCCGGAATGTTCTTCTTTACATCTATAAATTCAACGTAAGCTTTATTCCCTTCCGCTATCAATTCTTTGAGGGTTTTCTCTTGCGCGTTGATAAGATACGCCAAATTGAGCAGGATAATGGTGAAGATGGTTCTTTTCATAATGTGTTTATTTTATTTTTGAGATAAGTGATCATTTGTTCTATCTCTTTATACTTAGGTGTGTCTTCTGTAAATACAGGGAAGAAACTGCGTATTTCTTCGTAAACCTGCCGACTTTTAGAACTAAGTTTCTCTTGTATTTTCAAGTAGTCGATAGCTTGTACAATGCCCATGAACTGGATAGCCATTACCTGATATGAATTTTCGATGACCTTCTTTGCCAACAGGGCGGAGTTGGTTCCCATACTGACAATGTCCTGATTGTCGTTGTTGTTGGGAATACTGTGTACATACATCGGATTCGATAATGTCTGACATTCAGCTGTAGTGGATGTCGCGGTAAATTGTGAAGCCTGCAGACCATAGTTCAATCCAAGCACTCCCAGATTGACAAACGGAGGCAGAATACCGTTGATACGGTCATGGAACAGATAGTTGAGCTGCCTTTCGCAAAGCATGGTCAGTTTGGTCACGGCAATTTTTAGTTTATCCATCTCGAAGGAGACGTAATCTCCGTGGAAGTTGCCTCCATGATAGATGTTCTGTGTTTCCGGATCTACAATCGGATTGTCACAGGCGGAATTTATTTCGTTAATAAGTACTTCTTCCGCATTTGCCAGCTCGTCATAAATGGGACCGAGTATTTGCGGAACACATCGTAAGGAATAATAGGGCTGTACTTTGTGTTCGAAGATTTTCTCTTTATGCACCTGGTTGTATAGCTCGTTTTCTCTTTGAAGTATGCATTGGCTGCCTGACACCCATTCTCTCATCATAGCAGCTATCTCTTGTTGACCTTTATGATGTTTGGCTTCGTTCAAGGCTTGCGCCATAAAATCATCGTAAGAGGCGGCAATTTCATTCATCATGACAGAGGCAACTACCGACCAATGAAGCAGTTTTTGTGCATAAATCAGATTGACAATGCCGATTCCTGTCATCACGGAAGTGCCGTTGGTTACGGACAGGCCTTCGCGAATATGCATAGAGAACGGTTTTAACCCATTTTCTTGGAGCACGCTTGCTGTGTCGCACAGTTGGCCTTGATAGAAAACTTCTCCCTCACCTATGAGGGTTAATGCGATGTGAGCCAGCTGTACGAGGTCTCCACTGGCACCTACGCTTCCGTGTTCGGGGATGAAAGGGCAAATTCCGCGATTGATAAACTCGCAGAGAAGTAATACTAAATCCTTGTGTACACCCGACTTGCCTTGCAGAAAGGTATACAGGCGGGCAATCATGGCTGCTTTTACATAAAGTTCGGGAAGCGGCTTACCGGCACCGGTAGAATGGCTTCGGATAATATTGTACTGGAGATCAATCAAAGACTGGTCTTCTATTCTATATTGTGCCATCGGCCCAAAGCCCGTATTGATTCCGTAAATGATTTTATCGTTGGAGAAAGATTGCAGGAAGTTGAAGCTTTCTTCTACTTTCTGAACGCATTCTTCAGAGAGTTCTAATTTTTCATCTTCAAACAATACTTTATAAAGAGCGGCTAAATTTATACTGTTGTCAGCTATCATTTTCTGTACTAGATATATTATACCTTACTAATGAGATGCAAAAATAGCTAATTTCTATTATATAGGGATATGAATTAAAATAAAACTTTTTCCTGCAAATTGGTTTTGTTTGTTCTGCCCCTTATTAATGGAACGTCTATTCCTTTTGCAAATCCCGTCCCTCATACTTGCATATCGCCTCTATCCACTCTTTTGTCAAGGGGATGGATTCATGCCTTTCGAGGTCGAAAGTCACCATGACGGACTTGCAGATACATTTTATTTCATTCGTTGCGGTATCAATGACCCGTTGGATGAGATGAAAACTCTTCGTACCTATTCTGGAGACAGCCGTTTGCACAGCGATGTGGTCTGAGGCGAAGATTTGTTTGACGAAGTCCGCTTCGATGTGAACGACGACAATTCCCATCTTTTCCCAATCGACTCCCGGACATACTGAAGCGAAGTATTCAGTCTTTCCCAAATCATAAAAAGAGAAATAAACAGTATTGTTGACGTGCCCGAATTTGTCTACGTCATTGAAGCGCAACTGGATAGGCAGAGTGTGGTGAAATACGATTTCTTCCATTGTTTTCACTTAATCTTTTTGAATTCGGCGCAAAAGTACTACTTTTGCGTGTTATTCTCAACAGAAATTAATCAAGAAATGATAGAAGATATTAAAAAAGCCTGTCAGGTGATGAATGAAGGAGGAGTGATTCTTTATCCTACCGATACCGTATGGGGAATAGGCTGCGACGCTACTAATGAAGAGGCTGTACGCCGTGTGTATGAGATTAAGAAACGTGCTGATAGCAAGGCTATGCTGGTGTTGGTGGACAGTCCTGTGAAGGTGGATTTTTATGTACAGGATGTACCGGCTGTAGCGTGGGACTTGATTGAAGTTGCCGATAAGCCGTTGACGATTATATATTCCGGTGCGCGCAATTTAGCGACGAACCTGTTGGCGGAAGACGGCAGTGTGGGAATCCGTGTTACAAACGAAGAATTTTCCCGAAGGCTCTGCCAGCAATTCCGCAAAGCGATTGTCTCCACATCGGCCAATGTGAGCGGTCAGCCCGGAGCTGCGAATTTTAGTGAGATCAGCGATGAAATCAAGTCGGCGGTGGACTATATCGTCGGTTTCCGTCAAGAGGATGTGAGTCGGCCGAAACCCTCAAGCATTATTAAGTTGGACAAAGGTGGAGTGATTAAGATAATTCGCGAATAAATGAAAGAAGAAAAACTGAGTTTATTACAGCGTTGTATCAAGTGGCGGGAAGCGAATATAAAGGAAAAGCAGTTTATCCTTATATTAAGTTTTCTGGTCGGTATCTTTACAGCGTTTGCCGCATTAATATTGAAATTCTTTATCCATCAGATACAGAATTTCCTGACCGATAATTTCAACGCGACCCAAGCTAACTATTTGTATCTGGTATATCCGGTAGTCGGAATTTTCCTGGCAGGCTGGTTTGTACGCAACATTGTTAAAGACGATATCAGTCATGGAGTCACAAAGATTCTGTATGCTATTTCCCGCCGACAGGGACGCATCAAACGACATAATATCTGGTCGTCTACCATTGCCAGTGCGATAACCATCGGTTTTGGTGGATCGGTTGGGGCGGAGGCGCCTATCGTCTTGACAGGTTCCGCCATCGGCTCCAATCTGGGAAGTGTGTTCAAGATGGAGCACCGTACATTGATGTTGCTCGTAGGTTGTGGTGCGGCGGGTGCGGTTGCCGGTATCTTTAAAGCACCGATTGCGGGATTGGTATTTACATTGGAAGTTCTGATGATTGACCTTACCATGTCGTCTCTGCTTCCGTTGCTGATTTCTGCAGTCACGGCAGCTACCGTTTCCTATATTACTACCGGTACGGAGGCTATGTTTAAATTCCACCTCGATCAGGCATTCGAATTGGAACGTATTCCTTATGTCATCCTGCTGGGTATCTTTTGTGGTTTGGTTTCGCTTTATTTCACACGTGCCATGAATTCGGTGGAGGGCGTGTTCGGCAAGCTCAATAATCCCTATAAGAAACTTGCTTTCGGCGGTGTGATGTTGAGTGTGTTGATTTTCCTTTTCCCGCCTCTCTACGGTGAAGGATACGATACGATTGAGCTGTTGCTGAACGGAACTTCCACAGCCGAATGGGATACGGTGATGAACAACTCCATGTTTTATGGTTATGGCAATCTGCTGTTGGTCTATCTGATGTTGATCATTCTTTTGAAAGTATTTGCCTCTAGCGCGACGAATGGTGGCGGCGGTTGCGGTGGTATCTTTGCCCCTTCGCTTTATTTGGGGTGCATCGCCGGATTCGTCTTTTCCCATTTCAGTAATGACTTTACTTTCTCCGCCTATCTGCCCGAAAAGAATTTTGCTTTGATGGGAATGGCGGGAGTCATGAGCGGTGTTATGCATGCTCCTCTGACGGGAGTATTTCTGATAGCCGAGCTGACGGGGGGATACGATTTGTTCCTTCCGCTGATGATTGTATCCGTTAGCTCATACCTGACGATTATCGCATTTGAGCCTCATAGTATATACTCCATGCGTTTGGCAAAGAAGGGGCAGTTGATTACGCATCACAAAGACAAGGCTGTGTTGACATTGATGAAGATGGAGAATGTGGTGGAGAAGGATTTTGTAGTTGTGCATCCGGAGATGGATTTGGGTGAGCTGGTGAAAGCAATTGCCGCTTCCCATCGGAATGTGTTCCCGGTGACGGATAAAAAAACGGGCGAACTGTTGGGTATTGTCCTGCTTGACGACATCCGTAACATCATGTTCCGGCAAGAACTTTATCATCGTTTCACTGTTAACAAATTGATGACATCCGCTCCTGCCAAGATATTCGATACGGACGGAATGGAACAGGTAATGCAGACGTTTGACGATACGAAAGCCTGGAATCTTCCGGTGGTGGACGAGGAGGGGCGCTATGAGGGCTTTGTCTCTAAATCGAAGATTTTTAACTCATATCGGCAGGTGCTGGTACATTTTTCGGAAGACTAGACTTTGCGTTTAAGTTAATGATAACATAGTTGGATTATGAAGAAAGAAGACTTAAGAATAGTATATATGGGTACTCCCGATTTTGCGGTGGAGGCCTTGCGTCAGTTGGTGGAAGGCGGTTATAATGTAGTGGGTGTGATCACAATGCCCGACAAGCCTGCCGGACGCGGACATAAAATACAGTATTCTCCGGTCAAGCAATATGCGTTGGAGCGGAACTTACCGTTGCTTCAGCCCGAGAAGTTGAAAGATGAGGCTTTTGTGGAGGCCTTGCGCGAATGGAAAGCCGACTTGCAGATTGTGGTTGCTTTCCGGATGTTGCCGGAGGTGGTCTGGAATATGCCGCGACTGGGTACGTTTAACCTTCATGCTTCTCTGCTTCCTCAATATCGTGGAGCTGCTCCTATCAATTGGGCGGTGATCAATGGTGACACGGAGACAGGAATCACTACGTTTTTCCTGAAACATGAGATTGATACGGGAGAGGTTATTCAGCAGGTACGTGTGCCTATTGCGGATACAGACAATGTGGAAGTGGTACATGACAAATTGATGATGTTGGGAGGGAAACTGGTTCTTGAAACGGTAGACGCTATATTGGATGGAACGGTAAAACCGATTCCTCAAGAAGAAATGGCGGTTGTCGGTGAACTCCGTCCGGCTCCGAAGATATTCAAAGATACTTGCCGGATTGATTGGAATCAACCGGTGAAGAAGGTGTACGACTTTATTCGTGGATTATCGCCTTATCCCGCTGCCTGGAGTGAACTGGTCACTTCTGAAAATGAAGCGGTAGTGGTGAAAATCTTCGAGACTGAAAAGATGTACGAATCACATCAGCTCTCTGCGGGAACGGTTGTGACGGATGGCAAGAAGTATATAAAGGTTGCCGTGCCGGATGGGTTTGTATCCATTCTTTCCTTGCAGCTTCCCGGCAAGAAACGTTTGAAAACAGATGAGTTGCTTCGTGGATACCGTTTGGCGGACGGCTGTAAGATGAAGTGATAAACCTTAAATATAGAAGAATTATGAAACCGATTATTGCTCCTTCCATTCTTTCTGCCGATTTCGGACATTTGGCGAAAGATATTGAAATGATAAACCGCAGTGAAGCGGAGTGGGTACATATTGATATTATGGACGGGGTTTTTGTCCCGAACATTTCATTCGGCTTTCCGGTATTGAAGTATGTAGCGAAGTTGAGTAAGAAGCCGTTGGACGTGCATCTGATGATTGTTAATCCGGAAAAATTCATCCCTGAAGTAAAGGCGTTGGGCGCTCATACGATGAATGTGCATTATGAGGCTTGTCCGCATTTGCATCGGGTGATACAGCAAATCAGGGAAGCGGGGATGCAGCCTGCCGTAACCATTAATCCTGCTACTCCGGTAGCTCTGCTGCAAGATATTATCCGGGATGTGTATATGGTGCTTGTCATGAGCGTGAATCCGGGATTTGGCGGACAGAAGTTTATCGAACATTCGGTTGAGAAAGTCCGTGAGTTGCGTGCCTTGATTGAACGGACAGGATCGAAAGCGCTGATTGAAGTAGACGGTGGTGTAAATTTGGAAACAGGAGCCCGACTGGTTGAGGCGGGAGCCGATGCGTTGGTGGCAGGTAATGCCGTCTTTGCAGCACCGGATCCGGAGGCGATGATTCATCAATTACATGACTTGTAATTATTGCATCCATCAATATCCTTATATGCGCCTGGTTATCCCTTGGATAGCAGGCGTTTTTTGTGGAGAACGCTTTTTCGACTGTTTGATGGATGTTCTTTGGGGAGTATCGGCTTCCATCTTCCTGTTAATCTTGGCTTTTCTCTTTCATTTCTGTGAGCATTATTCGCAGCGTTGGTGTTTCGGAGCAGTCCTGACAGTTCTGTGTTTCGCGGGCGGATGGACGGGAATAACTTGGCAGCTGCAGCAAACACAATATACCTTTCCTGACAATCACGTAATTTATCGGGCTCTGATAACGGATACTCCACAACCAAGGGAACGTACATCTCTCTGCAGGGTACTTGTGAAAGAATATTATGATTCTATCGGTAGTCATCCGGTAGAGCGAAAAGCGATACTCTATCTGAAACAGGATTCAGCTGCCGCCTGCTTGAAGAGCGGGGATGAATTGTTGGTTTCTACACGCATTTCCCCACCTGCTAATCAGAAGAACTTCGATGAGTTTGATTATGCCCGCTACTTGATGCGAAGAGGTATTAGTGGGACGGGCTATGTCGCTGCCGGAAAATGGATAACACTGCGTTCTGTGCAGACAAACGGAGCGATTCATTTGCGTCTTCGGTGTCTAGCCGATTCTTACCGTGAGAAAGTGATAGCTCTTTACCGTCAATTAGGCTTTACCGGAGATGAACTAGCCGTGCTGTCTGCTTTGACCATCGGTGATAAGACTGAATTAAGCGAATCTGTTCGCGAAAGCTATTCGATAGCCGGCGCGAGCCATATTCTAGCTCTATCCGGGTTACACATCGGACTTCTGTATGCTTTCCTTTTCTTTATTCTACGACCTGTTGCCCGAAAAGGACGGACCGGCAGATGTGTTCGTTCCGTGTCTCTTTTAGTCTTATTATGGGCTTTCGCCTTTTTTACGGGACTTTCTCCCTCAGTAGTCCGTTCGGTCACCATGTTCTCCATCCTGGCATTGGCAGATATATTCGGCCGTCAACCATTCTCCTTGAATACATTAGCTGCGACAGCATGGTTTATGCTGCTTTGTAATCCGGCAGGACTGTTTGATGTCGGCTTTCAGCTTTCCTTCCTTGCGGTTGCCTCCATTTTATTGATTCAGAGGCCGGTTTATCGCCTGTTTACTGTAAGAAACAGAGTGGGGAAGTCCGTCTGGGGATTGATGAGCGTATCTATTGCCGCACAGATAGGAACTGCTCCGCTTGTCATGTTTTACTTCTCCCGATTCTCCGTACACTTTCTTTTGACGAATCTGCTGGTCATTCCTTTGATTACTATTATCCTGTATGCCGCTATTTTCATGCTTCTTCTGACTCCTTTTTCTTGGCTTCAGATATGGGTAGCGGTAGGTGTCAGAAAACTGTTGGAGGGATTGAACCTCTTTGTGAGATGGGTGGAGCAACTTCCTTGCTCGTCTGTCGATGGAATCTGGCTTTATCAATTGGAAGTTTGCGGTATCTATGTTTTCCTGTTCGGAGCAGTCTGTTACTGTTTGCATAGGCGGCTTAGAAACCTGTTATTCTGTCTTCTTTCCGTTCTTTTATTAAGTATTTATCATGTTACGATGGTTTGGATAGACCGTCCGCAGAGAGGTTTGGCCTTTTATAATGTACGGGGGTGTCCGGCGGTTCATTGCATAGAAAGCAGTGGAGATTCCTGGATAAGTTATGCGGATACGTTACCGAACAAAAAAGCATTGGAACGTGTGGCAGCCAACTATTGGAAACGCCGGCATCTTTTACCGCCGACGGAAATCACCTCCAACTGTCGGACTGACGTATTTTCCCGACAACGGCAACTTGTATCATTTCATGGATGTAATATCTGTATTGTAAACGATAATCATTGGCAGACGTTGCGGAACAAATCGACAGCTCCCACGTTATATATTGATTATCTTTACTTATGCAAAGGCTATGACGGCCGATTGAAAGAACTTACCAAATTCTTTCTTCCCGGTTGTATCATCTTCGATGCCTCCCTCTCAGAGTATCGTAGAGACCGTTTTAAGGAGGAATGCAAGGAATACGGTTTACATTTTATCTCCTTATCGGAAGAAGGTTCTGTCCGCTTTTTGCTCTAAGTACAAAGAATTATCGTACATTTGCACCTTGATAAAGAAAAAAAGTATGTTGACGAAAGTAATAGAACAAGCTAAAATAGATCATTTCACTAAATGGTTTGAGCGAGCTGACAGAATAGTAATAGTATCTCATGTATCTCCCGACGGTGACGCAATCGGTTCATCACTGGGATTATATCATTTCTTGGATTCTCAGGAAAAGACAGTGAACGTAATTGTGCCTAATGCATTTCCCGATTTCCTCAAGTGGATGCCGGGCAGTAAGGACATTCTTTTGTATGACCGCTATAAAGAGTTTGCGGATAAACTGCTTGCTGAGGCCGATGTCATCTGTTGCTTGGACTTCAACGCACTGAAACGCATCGAAGATATGGCGGATGCCGTAGCTGCTTCTCCTGCACGTAAGATACTGATAGACCATCATTTGTATCCCGAAGACTTCTGTAAGATAACGATGTCCTACCCGAAGATTTCTTCTACTTCCGAACTGGTGTTCCGCCTTATTTGCCGGATGGGCTATTTCGACGAGATTTCTAAAGAAGGTGCCGAGTGTATCTATACGGGCATGATGACCGATACGGGTAGTTTTACCTATAATTCCAACAATCGGGAGATCTACTTCATTATCAGCGAACTCCTTTCCAAAGGCATTGATAAAGACGATATCTATCGTAAGGTGTACAACACCTATTCCGAGAGCCGTTTGCGGCTGATGGGATATGTCTTGTCGAACATGACCGTCTATTCGGATTGCAACTCGGCATTAATTACACTGACAAAAGCCGAACAAAGTAAGTTCCACTATATAAAAGGGGATAGTGAAGGCTTTGTCAATATCCCTCTCAGCATTAAGAACGTTCGCTTTTCCTGCTTTTTGCGGGAAGATACAGAGAAACCGATGATTAAAATTTCCCTCCGTTCGGTCGGGACTTTTCCGTGCAATCAGTTGGCTGCCGAATTCTTTAACGGTGGCGGCCACTTGAACGCGTCCGGAGGTGAATTTTTCGGAACGATGGAAGAGGCAAAAGCTGTTTTCGAGAAAGCGCTTGAGAAATATAAGCCTCTATTAACAGCCAAAAGCTAAAGGCGGAAGGTTAAAAGTGAATATGGAAAGGTTAAAAGATACGAACTTTCAACATTGCCCTTTCAACTTTTAATGATTTTGAGATACATTTGTGCGGAATATAGCTAAATAACAGATAATGAAGAAACTTGTATTTTTATTTCTCTCTTTGCTGACTGCCGGAAGTCTGTTCCAGGCGTGCGATGATTCGAAGACATATGCGGAAATGCTGGAAGATGAGAAGAATGCGGTAAGCCAGTTCATCAAAGATAGTGCGATTCATGTGATTTCAGTCGAGGAATTCGAAAAGAATGATACGGTGACGAAAGCGAAAGCGAATGGGGACGCATACGATGAATTCGTGTCTTTCACCAGCGAGGGAATATATATGCAGATTATAGACCGTGGCCGTGGCGAGGATAATGGCGGAGAATATACGGACGCGGACAAGGAAAAAGATAAGTTCGTAGACGGTAACATCGTTTGTACCCGTTATGCGGAGACCAACATCGCTACACGCGAACTTGCGGCTTTTAATATACCTATGGAAGAGTATATGGACGCTTCACAGCTGTATGCCTATCCTGCCGTATTCCGTTATGTGAAGACAGACACTTATTCAGCCGGTACATTCATCGAAATGGACTATGTCTGGTCGTCCTATTACGCCAGTACGGCCGTACCTCAAGGATGGCTTTTGGCATTGCCCTACCTGCGTGACAATGCCCACGTGCGTCTGATCGTTCCTTCAAAGATGGGACATACTTCCGCTCAACAGTACGTAACTCCTTACTTCTATGATATCACCGAGTTCCGTAAAGCACGAAGCTAGAAACACTAACATTTAAATAAATCTTTAAGTAAAGAACCTATGACTCTAATCAAATCTATCTCTGGAATCCGCGGAACTATCGGCGGAGGAGCGGGCGAAGGATTAAATCCGCTCGACATCGTGAAATTCACCTCGGCTTATGCTACTTTAATCCGTAAGACTTGTACGGTAAAGAGTAACAAGATCGTTGTGGGACGTGACGCCCGCATCTCCGGTGAAATGGTAAAAAACGTAGTAGTCGGTACCTTGATGGGAATGGGCTGGGATGTAGTAGACATTGACTTGGCTTCTACTCCGACTACAGAACTCGCTGTAACGATGGAAGGCGCCTGTGGCGGTATCATCCTGACAGCTTCTCATAATCCTAAACAGTGGAATGCACTAAAGTTACTGAATGAACATGGTGAGTTTCTGAATGCGGCAGAAGGCAATGAAGTACTTCGTATCGCCGAAGCTGAAGAGTTCGACTATGCCGATGTTGATCACTTGGGCTCTTATCGCAAGGATCTTACCTACAATCAAAAACATATCGACAGCGTATTGGCTCTTGACCTGGTAGACGTTGAAGCTATCAAGAAAGCTGATTTCCGTGTGGCTATTGACTGTGTAAACTCAGTAGGCGGTATCATTCTTCCCGAACTTCTCGAACGTTTGGGTGTGAAACATGTAGAAAAACTATATTGTGAACCTACCGGAAACTTCCAGCACAACCCGGAGCCGCTTGAAAAGAATCTCGGAGACATCATGAACTTGATGAAAGGGGGAAAAGCGGATGTGGCATTTGTGGTAGACCCTGACGTTGACCGTCTGGCGATGATTTGCGAAAATGGTGTGATGTACGGTGAAGAATATACATTGGTTACTGTTGCCGACTATGTGTTGAAGCATACTCCGGGCAATACGGTATCCAACTTGAGCTCTACTCGTGCCCTGCGTGATGTAACCCGTAAATACGGTATGGAATACAATGCTTCTGCCGTTGGCGAAGTAAACGTTGTAACGAAGATGAAAGCAACCAATGCTGTTATCGGTGGTGAAGGAAATGGTGGAGTGATCTATCCTGCCAGCCATTACGGTCGTGACGCTTTGGTAGGTATCGCTTTATTCCTTAGCCATTTGGCTCACGAAGGAAAGAAGGTTAGCGAACTTCGCGCTACTTATCCTCCTTACTTCATTGCGAAGAACCGTGTCGATCTGACTCCGGAAATTGACGTGGACGCTATTCTCGCTGAAGTGAAGGAAATCTATAAGAACGAGGAAATCAACGATATTGACGGTGTGAAGATTGACTTTGCGGACAAATGGGTACATTTGCGCAAGAGTAACACAGAACCGATTATCCGTGTATATAGCGAAGCTTCTACTATGGAGGCTGCCGAAGAAATCGGACAGAAGATAATGGATGTAATCAATGAATTGGCGAAGAAATAATTAATCGCCTGTCTTATAGTAGAAACGCGGATTAACGCAGATTGTCGCAAAGAGGAGTTACGATTTGCGATGATTGCGTTGGTCCGCGTTTTAATGTTTGGTTGTCAAACCATAAATCGATGCCTTGAGTAGGGTAATCTTTCGAACAGACATAGTAAGTGTTCGTTGCTGCTTTTCAATGTAGCTTCCGCCTGTGTTTTTTATCCGAAGAAACAATTATTTGGATAGAGAAGGTATAAGGGAGACTTTCTGCAATTCTCCTTCGAAGTTGGGGGTGAAAATCCCTTTGCCCAGATTCTCTTTTATTTCTTCGACTGTCCAGAACCGTCCGCCATCCAGTTCGTCACTGGGATGAATTTCTCCGTCATAAACGGTCTTGTGGACAAAGACAAGCTCCTTTTCACGTTCGGACTCGAATACATAGCTGGTAAGCCGTTCGGGAGTGAAATCTGTGATACCTAATTCTTCATTTGCTTCCCGTCTGAGGGCGATATCTACGCTTTCACCCAAATCAATATGTCCGCCTACGGCTGTATCCCATTTCCCCGGTTGGATATCTTTCCATTCGGGCCGCTTCTGTAGATACAAGTCTCCGTTGGCATTGAATATATGAAGGTGGACGACCGGGTGGAGCAATTTGCTGCCGCTATGACATTCTCTGCGTGTGGCGGTTCCGGTGATATTTCCCTGCTCATCTACGATAGGGAACATTTCTTGGTTATTATCGCTCTGTGCCATTGCTTTTATATTCGGGGGGAGATTATGGTATTAATAAAGAAGAGTCTCCATAACTGAGGAAACGGAAATCGTGGCTTAAGGCATAGTCGTAGATCGTCCGCCAATTGCCTTTTACAAAAGCGGAAACCAAAAGTAGCAGGGTGCTTTGAGGCTGGTGGAAATTGGTGACCATCGCCTTTACGATTTTATAATCATATCCCGGTGCTATGATAATCTGAGTACTGGTGTGAAGTGTTTCCATACCGTGGCGGTCGAGATACCCCAATATTTTCTGCAGAGCAACTACCGGAGGTATCTGGTCATACTTCTCGTAAGGTTGCCATTGTCTGACGTGTAGTTCCTCTTCCGTAGCGTCCGGATTCTCAGCGAGAGTAACTCCGATATGGTAAAGGCTTTCAAGTGTTCTCACAGAAGTTGTTCCTACGGCGACAGCGCAACCATCATGGTCGATCAGTTTCTTGATGGTACTCCGGTTTACTGATATATATTCCGTATGCATTTCGTGACCTTCAATCTCTTCACTCTTTACAGGTTTGAAGGTTCCCGCACCTACGTGCAGGGTCAGTTCTTCAAGTTCGATTCCCTTCTCTTGCAGTGCATCCAATACCTGTGGAGTGAAATGTAGTCCGGCGGTGGGGGCGGCGACTGATCCTTTTATCTTCGAATAAACCGTCTGATAAGTTTCTTTATCACTCTCTTCCGTATCCCGGTTCAAATAGGGCGGAATAGGAAGTTCTCCGAATACTTCAAGAATATCGGCAAAAGTCACTTCTGCATTATTCCAGGTGAAGTCTACCCAATGGCTGGTCCCTCTGCATTCTCCCCTCGTTGCGGTCAGAGTGATAGGAAATCCTTTCACTGTCATTTCCCGTTTCAGTTCCCCGTCTTTCCATTTCTTCAGATTGCCGATCATGCACAGCCATGCGGCGTGTTCCGTCTGCTGGAAGTTCAGTACATAATCATTGGGCTGAATCGGCTCAAGGCAGAACACTTCAATCAACGCCCCCGTTTCTTTCCGAAAATGAAGACGGGCCTGGATGACTTTCGTATTATTGAATATCATCAGGCTTCCTTTTGGCAAATAGTCAGGTAAAGAAGTAAAAATGTCTTCGTTCACTTCACCGTGGCGGTAGATCAGTAATTTGGACTGGTCGCGAACGGGCAACGGAAACTTGGCGATACGTTCATCCGGCAACGGATAGTTGTATTCACTGATTCGGATATGTTTCGGATCTTCTTTCATTGCTATAGGGCTATTCTTGATAAATACGGGTTTATTGTTCCAAATGTGTTCCACTAAAAAATAAATCAGCCACTTACTGTTTGTAAATGGCTGATTCCCAATGTCGGGGTGACTGGATTCGAACCAGCGACCACACGCCCCCCAGACGCGTACTCTAACCGGGCTGAGCTACACCCCGAATTGCGGATGCAAAAGTAGTGCTTTATTTTTAATTAGCAAATAAATTCTTTGAATTTTATTGTGCGGTGATTTTTTTTGTGCGGTTTTAAATCTTTTCTTATGTTTGGTAGAAGATAAATGAGGTATGGCAGGTTTAAAGTGACGAGGTGCGGATAAACAATTCACCAGTAGTTTTGTTTATGAATTAATGCAAATAACAGGTGTATTATTTCCGTAGAATAATACCATAATTCCACTGATGGTGCTTTGGTATAAGGGGATGTTATACATTTGTAGAAAAGACTAGTTTAGATTAGAAAGGCGTTAAATGTTAGACATTAATAATACAGAGACATTAGAGATATATGTTTTGGGTGATGACTTTAAATTTTACCAGAATCTAAAATACCTTCCTCTGACTTCCTATCCTTCCAATATCCAATCTGCTTTGATTGTATATAGTTTGAAGGGAAAAGCGAAACTTACTGTACATGAGGACGTACATTGGATACAGCCGAAGGAACTGATAATACTGTTGCCCGGACAGTTTGTCTCATTTAGTGATCCTAGCGAAGATTTCTTGACTGTAACAATGGTCATATCATCTTCCTTGTTCAGCGATGCATTAAGTGGAGCTCCCCGATTTTCTCCACATTTTTTCTTTTATATGCGAAACCATTATTGGTATCCGCAGACGGAATCTGATGTTCTTCGGATCTATAATTTTCTGGGGATGATAAAAGGGAAAGTTACATCTCAGGATATATATAGACGGGAACTGATAATTCATCTGCTGCGATATCTGTATCTCGAATTGTTCAACGCTTATCAGAAAGAAGCTACTTTGATGACTGATAGGAAAGATATACGTAAGGAAGAGCTGGCAAATAAATTCTTCGGGCTCATCATGAAGCATTTTAAAGAGAATAAGGATGTGGCTTTTTATGCGGATAAGCTCTGTATCACCTCCAAATATCTGACTATGGTTATCAAGGAGACAAGCGGAAAGTCAGCGAAAGACTGGATCGTTGAATACGTCATACTGGAAATAAAAACACTGTTGAAGAATACAAATATGAATATTCAGGAGATAGCCATTAGGACAAATTTTGCCAACCAGTCTTCGCTAGGACGTTTCTTCAGAAAACATACGGGAATGTCGCTTTCTCAGTATCGAATGTCTCACTTGGGCTAAGGGAATTAAATTCCCATACATTCACGGTAAAAGTCCAACATATCAAAGATGGTATCCTTATCGGCAGTCTGGTTGATACAGATGTCTCCAATGTCTTTCAATAATGTGAAATTAATGGTTCCTGAAGTATTTTTTTTGTCATGTGTCATGAATGCGTATAGTTGTTCATATTTCTTGCAGTCGAAAGTGAATACTCCATAATTGTCTTTGATAAACCGGATTGTCTGTCTCATTTTCTCTTTCGGAAAACCGACTTTAGTATGGGACAGGTACAATTCACATACAATTCCCCAGGCGACTGCATAACCATGCAGCACCGGGCGGTTTTCCGCCAACGCTATGCTTTCGAATGCGTGTCCCACTGTATGCCCCAAGTTTAATGCTTTACGAATGTTACGTTCGAAGGGATCCTGCTCCACTATTTCTTCTTTCACTTGTACCGACTTGCCAACCAGCCTTTTGAGAGCGGCATAGTCGATATTGACGGTATCGAAACTGAGTAACTCTGCCCAATGTTCTACGTTGCTGATCAAACCGTGCTTCAGCATTTCTGCATATCCGGAAAAGAAGTTATGCGCATCCAGTGTGCGCAGGAATTCTGTTTCGAGTAGCACGCTGTTGGCCGGAAAGAATGAGCCGATCTCGTTCTTCAGTCCGTTGAAGTTGATTCCTGTTTTACCGCCGACAGACGCGTCTACCATAGCCAATAGGGTAGTGGGTATATTGATATAAGCAATACCACGTTTGAAAGTGGCTGCGGCAAAACCACCCAAATCCGTAACCATCCCCCCTCCGAGATTGATAAGCAGAGAGTGGCGGGTAGCTCCTTGCGTGCTTAATGCCATCCAGACGGAGGCGAGTGTATCCAACGTCTTATGTACGTCTTCGGCTCCGATACATATTTCAACAGCCTCTTTCAGCAATGAGGTTTCCTTTAGGGAAGGAAGACAGAGAGAGCGGGTATGCTCGTCTGTAAGAATGAATAATTTGTCGTGCGGACACTGTTCGATGGCACGGCGCAGGCTTGTTTCCAAGCTTTCACAGAGAATAACTTCTTGTTTACTCATGATTCTTTTGCTTTTCTGTCTGCAAATGTATATAAAATATCTTTTTTTGCTTACTGTTAATGGAATATATTTTATTCTTTGCTATCAGTGACTTATAAATATGGTTTGGTTATCAATGTGTCACAATTCAGCCCTAAAAGAACTAAAGTGAAGAACGATAAAAAAGAACCAATTTTAAGAACAGACTATGGCAGAGCAGGTTTTTATCAATAATGTAAGGGTTAGTTTTAATTTGAGAGAGCCAAAAGCGGACAAACCAACTAATATTTATTTGGTATGCAGAATAAATAATAAACAAGTAAAATTATCTACAGGAGTTAAAATATATCCAGAACAGTGGAATATAAAAAAACAAGAAGCTTTTATTAGTCCTAGATTGACAGAACTAGATAATCAGAATAATTTAATAGTGAATGATAAAATAAGTGAACTAAAATCAGATTTCTTGGAATTCAAACGTTATATTTGCAATAATCCCAATGAAATAGGGAATAGTTTGTTTGTTTTGAAAAAGTATATCTATAAAGATAAAATAATGAAAGAGAAAGAAACACCGAATCCAATTCTGTGGCTTCGCCAAGCGATAGCTCATGATAATCACATTAAAGCTAGAACTGATAAAAGGATTGATACTTTTACTGTCTATCAGGGACATTTGGATAGTTTTGAAACTTTTTTAAAAGAGACGGGTAGAGAGAATATAACATTTGCAGATATAAATTTAGCATTAATAGTAGATTATGAGAAGTATTTATTCTCAAAGAAAATAAGAGGTGGTAAAACGCCTAAAACAAGTACAGTTGGAAATAGGGTTACTGCTTTAATTGGAATTCTTAGAAGGGCGGAAGTTTATGATTTGATAGATATGTCTGCTTCTAAAATAGATAAGTATAAAATGCCTAAAAGCCGTGAGGGGGATGATAATGAAATTTATTTGACAGAAGAGGAAATAAATCGAATTTATGAATTAAAACTTAGTGGAATAAGGGAAACTGTCAGAGATTTGTTTATTATACAATGTTGGACTGGACAAAGGTTTGGGGATATGGCTACTTTATTAAATGCAGGAGTGCTAAAACATACGGAATCTGGTACTGTACTGGAGATAGCACAAGAAAAGAAATTGCACAAAGTTGTAATTCCCCTTTTGCCTGTTGTATTAGAATTATTCAAGAAATATGATAATAAAATACCTGATGTCAAGAATACAAGAATATACCAGTATTTGAGAGAAATAGGTGAAAAGGCAGGAATCATTGATGAACATATTGTTATAGAAGATAGGGGTGGCAAGATTACTAAAACTAAGTATAAGAAATATGAATTGATAGGTACTCATACTGCTAGACGTTCATTTATTAGTAATATGCTAAAGCGTGGTTATGATAGTCATATTATAAAAAAAATAACAGGGCATAAGACTGAGGAATCATTTAAAAAGTATGCAAAACTAACGCCAGAGGATGCAGCTTTACTAATGCTGGAGACAGAATCTACAAAAATAAAGCCATCTGATAAAGTAACTACTACGATTAGTCAAGAAGGTAACAAAGAAACTATTGATATTTTAAAACAGAACCAGAATACTATGAATGGTATTACCTTTGACGTACTGTTGGACACTCAATTTTTCGCATCTAAAATCAATAAGGCTGCTGAACTTAAATCACAAGTAGGTCACGTGAAGGATGGGAAAATGTGTAGCTATAACAAAGAGATTGATTCTCTTGTAAGGGAGATTGAGAATTTTGCCCAATCTTCCACACCTGATTTTGATGTAGCGAAACAATATGTAGAACAATTGTCTGTTTGGAAGCTGTCAGACTTGCATGACAGTTTCAGGGAAATGATTGTCAATTGTATCAATATTGGTGTCAGCAAGGATGCAATCATCCAGTTTATCAATAAGGCATTGGAAATGGGCTTGTTGGATAAGGAAAGGTTCACCAATATAAAAGAAATCACTACAGCCATATTGGATAAAAGAAACAAGGGCTGACAAGTTTTCAAGGGAATCAGGGCTTCCGGTAAGCCTGAATGTCAGATTCTCCCCGAGTGGCTACGGTCATGGGAAGAATTAGGGCTTTAGAGCAGTCTCAACTCCGAATATCAATAAAACCACCCTACCATTAGGCTACCTCCCCCGAAAGCCGTACCTTTGTACTACCAACATGAGATAGGAGCGGTATCACTGAAACTACTGAATTACCCGACCTGAAATATATTTGAAGTTGAAATATCTGAATATACCTACCGACTCAATACACCTTATCTTACCAGATTATCTATTTAATAATTATTTATGGTACGAAGAATGAATGGAGAAACAGAACTTACATTCAAGCAGCTACGTGAGCTTGCATTGGCTCACCAAGTAGAAGATAGTAAAACTGTGATTGGAATATGGGCTAAGCTCAATGGGTATTCCAAAAAACGCAGACAAAGAGATAACAAGGTTTCTACCGTTTACATCAAGATGAGCAATGATACATGAATAGTTTCTAATGAAAGGAGGACAGTATAAATGGTTCTCCTTTTTCGTGTTTATAGGTATCAGAGTGACATATATCCCCAACTGGATATGCTACCAAATCCAATTACCTGTTACCATGTGAGC
>OGNV01000310.1_pt1 | contig 48596 bp, 56 predicted proteins | sample 1573561 | NCBI WGS metagenome assembly OGNV01 (sample SAMEA2581892, study PRJEB24529) | metagenome | biome: Human gut stool | place: China | collected 2011
GACTGACTAAAATTTATGCCTAAACAATGAAGCCCTCAGGTTTTTACGTTGACCCACTCTTTTCCCATTGTCTATAGGCTATAAACAGAAAAAAGCTGTAACCAAATAGTTACAGCTTTTTATTTCGGCACGGGAAGAGAGGCTCGAACTCTATGGAAACTTTCTCCCTCCTTCCCTATCTTGATATTCAAGCTGTTACGTTTTCGAATTATGTGATTATTTTATATTGTTTGTCCCAAATCTGTCCGACTTTCAGCGGAGTTAACCAGCTGATTCATTTGCTCTAAGAGTAGAATTCTTTTATCTTTCTCTTCAAGCAGACGCTCCAGCAATTCGATTTTTTCTTTGTACTGCTGCTCATTATCTCCATGAGCTGATGGATAAGCCTTGAAAGGTTTCTCCCGTTCAAAGAACACGTCCATCGACACCCCGAAAAAATCCGCCACTTTTTCCAGACGTTTCACGGTGGGATTCCCGTTGACAATCTGAGCCAAAGAAGCATTGGCTTCAGTACCAAGGTATCTTAAAAGCTCCTTGTTTGTAACCTTCTTATCTAACAATAATTGTTTGATAACATTACCATTATACATTGTATTATCATTTTTTTCTCTTTCAAAAAATATATCTATAGATACATTGAAAAAATCAGCAATTTTCTCTAATGTATTGCAGTTTGGAACGTTTGTCCCTTTTATTATATTATCAAGAGTCGCTTTTTGTATATCAGCATAACGATAAACATCCGCTTTCTTAATCTTTCTCTCTCGTATTAATTGTTCTATGATATATCCTTTGAACATATCTTAATTTATTTCTCTTTCATAAGAATCTGTATAGTTCTTTCCTTCTCGGCTAAAAGTTCTTTGAGATATACAATTTCCTTCTCGTATTCATTTACACTTATATTACCATTTACTTTATTATGGTTTCCTGTGATATTATGCCCAATATTATGTGATTGCGACTTTTCTCTATCATAAAAATAATCCATAGGTACATTAAAAAAATCAGCAATCCTTTCCAACTTAATACATCCTAACTCTGAGCCTTTAAGAGTATTATCTAATGTTTGTACTGCTATATCTACTAGCTCACAGAACTTCTTCTTTGTAAGTTTTTGCTCCTCTATCAGAGCTGCAATTCTTTCAGGTCTAAACATAATTATTTAATTATATCTATTCTAAATAACACAATCTTGTGTATTTAATCACATAATTTTATGCACACAATCACATTATTTTGTATGTTTGCACTATAAATTTAATAATTAAATCAATAGCAAATAATATAATCATCTAAAAAGTAACAGAAATGGTAATATCTAACTATTATTTATCTCTATCGGGTAAAGTGAAAAGTAAGTTCATTCAAGATGTGATTGAATTGTGCGGAATATCCTACCCTTCTTTCTTCTACAAGATGAGAAACAATTCATGGACCAAACTTGAACGCGAAGCGATAGAGAGGTTTATTCAAGAAAATGAGAAATCAAGTTGAGTTCTACAACACGCCATCAGGCTATGTAATGTGTGATGACGGCAACTATACCACCCGGCTATCAGAATCCAGCCGAGAAGTAGTGGATGAATTACTGGATACTATACGAGAGTGTTATTCCGATGCGTACCGCGCACTTGAACAATGCTATTCCAAGTCAAGCAAAAATTCCAGATACCAAAAATTCAGAATAGTGAATCGCTTCATACGATGTAATTGTGGAGAACTGGATACCCAAAAGATAGATTTTATCGACGGGAATATCAACATCGAACAAGTACATTGTCCTCTGAGAGGTTCCGGTGACTGTCAGTATGAAAATGTGATATGCAATCCCAAACGTACATCAGCCCTTACCGTAAGACAGCTACAAATAGCAGCTGCACTAGCCGAAGGACTGACCCCGCAAGAAGTATCAGACAGATTATATATCTCAATCCATACGGTACACAATACCATACAGGCAATTAAGGTAAAACTAAACCTCAAAAATACTACCCAGATAATCTCCTGGTACAACAATATGAATAAGTAAAATATTGATTAGTAGAAAATAAAATTATGGAATACGTCACTTCACCCAACCTAAAATCTCCAATGCTTCTTAACAAATACATAGGATTTACATTAGAAGAAATGGACCTTGCCGGTGAGATAATAACAAAGGCATTGGAAAAAGAACTGGCTAAAACAAAGAAAAGATATGAGAAATACCTGAGCATACAAGAAATCGGAGAAGCCACTACACGTCAGCAGACAATCTTATATAATGTTGAGCAAAGATACAATGAATTGGATACTCTTGTACACGACCTGAAAGGACTGATAGATTTGAGCAAAAAACTGAGAGACCCAAATCGATTAAAACCAAACATGGGAGAACAAGGAGGTCACATATGAAAGAAGGAGATTTGGTCATGGTTTCTGCCGAAGCCACAGGCTTAGGAGAGCCAATGGAAGCAATTATAGACAAGATAGAAACATTCATGGGACAAACCCTTGTCACGGTTACTTATACACGACCGACCGCATTATCCGGCCTCGGTGGTTGCTTTGTGGATGTACATATAACCTTAAAAGAATATTGAATTATGACAAGAAAAAAAGATATAGTAAAACTCAATAAACTGCACCTGATTAAACGTAGAAGGATGCAAAAGTTTCATGCTAGGAAATATATTAGACTATGCAAGAACTATGGAGGGAATCAAGAATCAATACGATGTCTTCAAATGTTTGTGTCAATTAAATATTTAAATCTCGATTCTGAATTAAGAAGATGTGTTGGCACTTATAAAATCAGATTTCAGGAAAAAAATAAAAATTGTTATGCAGATTAGACAGTGGTATTATGGGAAACATGAAATTACACAAAATGGAAGAATGGGAATCCGTCTTCCATACAAAACAAATTGAGCACGTCTATTACACTTCTGACATGCTGGTACGTAAGGTGACCGGTTACATTATAATATGCCGAAAATCGTTGAATAACGGTATCTCAAAAAATACACCCAGACGAAAACGAGTCCGATGGGATGGCTATGGACGTTGTTACAACATCAACAACAATACCCGTCTGCGTGACCACGACATACACTTCTAATCTATCTTTTATAAAGCCGGCAAATACCTGATATTTGCCGGTATCCAAAACACTCTAAAACATGATTTCCAACTCAGACATAGAAAAGATTCTTGACCGTGCCGACATAGTAGACGTAGTAGGACAATTCGTCCAGCTGCAACGGTCCGGAGTCAGACACAAGGCATGCTGTCCGTTCCATCAGGAAGACACCCCGTCCTTCATGGTAGACCAGGCACGCGGCTTATGGTACTGCTTCGGTGCTTGCAAAGAAGGTGACAACGTCATTAAGTTTGTGGAGAAAATAAATAACATGAACTTCCCAGAGGCGTGTCACTGGCTGGCCGACAAATACGGCATCGATATAGAAGACAAGAAAGAAGAGAAAAATCCGGAAGAGCTAAAGGCAATTCGCAAACGTGCGTCCATGTTCGCAATAAATGAATTTGCGGCTCAATACTTTCTTGCGAACCTGCAAAAAACAGAAGCTGACGCTGCACGGGCCAAAATCAAACAGAGATGGGGTGAGCAATATCCTCAGGAGCAAGGTATCGGTTATGCACTTCCTTCCTGGTCCGCTTTTGCAGACGCAGCCATCAAGGCCGGATACTCTGCCGACCTGATGGTAGAGTGCGGACTGATCCGGAAGCGCAAGGAGGGTGACGGATATTATGACTTCTATCGTGACCGTATCATGATACCCATCCGCGACCGGTTCCGGAATATCATCGGGTGGACTGCCCGCGACATGAGCGAAGTAGATGGTACCCCCAAATACCTCAACTCCTGTCAAAGCGATATATATGACAAGTCAGACAGCATATTCGGTATTGACAACGCCATCAGACAGGCTGCCAAAGAAGAAAAGTTTTATTGTGTGGAAGGTGCCCCCGATGTAATGCGCCTGCAATCCATCGGAATAAACAACACCATTGCCTCACTGGGTGCTGCCTGGACAAAGAAACAGTTCTACCAGATTAAAAGGTATGCCACTTCCCTTTGCTTTCTTCCGGACGCGGACGCCATCAAACCAGGCGAACAATACGGTACCGGAATAGCAGCCGTCATCAAGTCCGGCCAACTGGCTATGGAGTGCGGTTTCTCCGTATCCGTAAAGGAGATTCCATGTGGTGAAGGAAATACGAAAAATGATCCGGACTCTTACTGTACCAGCCGTGCCAAGTTCAAAGACCTTGACGAAGTAGATTTCATCACCTGGTATGCCGGATATGCTTTCAAGGCTGACGGTACCACCGAGGACAAAAGTTCAGCCGTATCCAAGATTGCCCAGATGGTGGCCATGGTCGGTGATGAAGTCAAAGAACAGATGTACCTGGAGCAGCTGAAGAAAATCTATAACCATAAGAATCTTTGGCTGACGGCCATCAACCGTGAAAAGAAAAAAATTTCCGAATCCAGGGCAGACAAGACACAGACCATCAACCGGGATTTGCTGGCCAAATATGGGTTCTTTGAGTCCAACAACTGTTATTACTCGACCAACGACGGGAAAGAATATCAGTGGTCAAACTTCGTAATGCAACCGATGTTTCACATTAAAGACTCTCTTAACCCAAAGCGACTGTACCGCATCAAGAACCAGAATCACCAGGAGGAAATCGTGGAGATGAAGCAAGAAGACCTGGTGTCGTTATCAAAGTTCAAACAGAAAGTCGAAGGACTGGGTAACTATATCTGGCTGGCTACCGAAAAAGAAATGACACGCCTGAAGATGTATCTCTATGAGCAGACGGAAACCGCGGTGGAGATTACCCAGTTAGGGTGGCAACGCAAAGGATTCTATGCGTTCGGCAATGGAGTATTTGACACCGAATGGCACCCGGTAGATGATTATGGCATTGTTCGCCTGGGCGATAAAGGAAACTACTACCTTCCGGCCTCCAGTCTGATTTACCGGGATGATGACAAACTGTTCCAGTTCGAGCGGCGATTTGTCCACCTGAACTACTCCGGCATCTCCATGAGAGACTACTTTTCCAAGCTGGTAGGAGTTTTCGGAGATAATGCAAAAGTGGGCATCTGCTTCCTCCTGGCCACATTGTTCCGCGACGTGATTACCGGTTATACCAAGAGCTTCCCCATCCTGAACCTGTTCGGGCCGAAAGGTTCAGGAAAGTCAGAGCTCGGTCACAGCCTGATGTCCTTGTTCATTATCGACAACACACCTCCCAACATTCAGAATGCCACTATCCCGGCACTGGCCGAGCTGGTAGCACAATGTTCAAACGCCCTGGTACATATTGATGAGTTTAAAAATAACATTGACATCGACAAACGCGAATACTTGAAAGGTTTATGGGATGGAGCCGGGCGCAGCCGTATCAACATGGACAGAGACAAGAAGCGTGAGATAACAGCCGTTGACTCAGGAGTCATCCTTTCCGGACAGGAGATGGCAACAGCTGATATAGCTCTCTTCAGTAGACTTATATTCCTGACGTTTTCCAAATCAGAATTTACCGATGCGGAAAAGAAACGATACAGCGAACTGGTAGACATTCGCAAACGAGGCCTGTCGCACCTGACCCTTCAGATATTGCGTCATCGGGCCAAGATGGAGCAACAGTTCGTCAGCAACTTTCATTCCTGTTTGTCTGACATTATTGAAGGACTGGGGGCGGAGAAAGTGGAAGACCGAATCTTGCGTAACTGGATCATACCGCTGGCAGCCTTCAGAACGCTCGAGGGTGTACTTGACTTGCCGTTTTCATACCAGGATATTCGCAAGGTTACACTGGATGGCATAGTCCGCCAGAACGCAGAATGTAAAAGCAACAATGAATTGGCCAACTTTTGGAATGTGGTATCTTATCTGCAGCAGGATGGTGAGATATTTATCGAAGGTGACTACCGTATAGAATATGTCAATAAGTTCAAAAGTAACCTGATAAAGATTGAACAGCAGTACCAGGAACCCAAGGCCATCCTGATGATGCGCAAGAACCGCATCTTCATGCTGTATAAAAAGTTCGGCAAGCAAGTTGGCGATTCAATTCTTCCGGAAGGCTCGCTGGTGTACTACCTGGAGAACTCCAAGGAATACATGGGTAAAAAGAACTCAGTCCGGTTCAAAAACATACAGCGTGGTGTGGAAGTTCAGAAAATAGAAACGACTCCCACCGGAGGGATATCTTACAAAAAGACTTCGACACCGGACATTGCCCTGTGTTTCGATTACAAGATGATTAAGGACACTTATAATATTAACCTCGAGGTAGAGGTGGAAGGTAATGAGACTACAAGTGATGATTTAGATGAGTAATAAAAATGGTTTTAGAGTTGTAGAAAGGCGTGGCGTCGTGAGGACGCTGCGCCTTTTTTATATGCCCGGAGCAGTACTCATCCTTTTTCAAATGGGGTGAAAAAGGCTTCTACACTTTCTACACCTTCTACAATATTAATAATGAGATATTTATATATTCTACAGACATTCTACAAACCTTCTACAAAATTCTACAAAATGCAGTTTTTGTTAAAACCTTCTACAAATTACTTCATTTTCTACATAATTTCTACAATTGTAGAAGCCTTATAAAATCATAAACTATTGATTACCAATACATTTTATTTTCTGTAGAAAGTGTAGAAGGTGTAGAAGGCAAAAAGTATGTCATATCTGGAAATATACTTTTTGCTTTTGGAGTAGATTAATAGGAAATTTATTTATCTAAAAAGTAATATATATATTATATTTGTAATAGATAATCAATTCATTATGAGCCACATTGTGTTTTATATTAAACTGGAGCCTTATTTAAAGCAATGGCTTCACAATAGCCTGGGAAATCCGGTGGTATTTCCACCGCAGAGTAATGAGAATGCTGTCATCCGCCGGTTCCTCCGAAAAAGGCCACCGGAAGTTCAGCCGGAAATGGCAGAAGACGAGTTGACAGCCATCGTTATTCCCGACAGCAAAGCCAAACCGCCGCAATATTATAACTACCTGGGCAAAAAAGCCAAGGCAGCTGTAAAGGAGACCATCGAAGACCTGTTCCGGACGAACCTCTGGAATGAGATGAGCGACCTAACCAAGCGCGATTGCGGCCTGAACAAGACCATCGCTGCCTGGTGTGAAATGCACGGCATCGATGACGACTATTCGGAGACTGTCAGACAGAAATACTACCGCATGAGGACCAGTTATAGCCGGAGAGGTATCTTTTTAGGTTCTTTAACCAGAAAACACTCGGATGAGTAGGCCGTTTTTGTACAAACCCAAACAACACCGAACACACATAATCCAATAACGATAATCATGGTACATCTGATTCAGAACATTAGAAAAGTAGAATGCATCGAGGCCTATCACCTTCAGCATTCAGACATCATAGCCGACCGGGGAGTATGGCTGAATGTCTACCAGCAATTCAGCCCAATTTCGACTATCGGGCTGAGTTCAGTCGAGATTTCCGACAAAATCGAGAACAAACAACGCATTTTCACCACCAAACTCACCATGTTCCGGTCAAAGAAGCTGCTACCTGGTGCCAAAAAGTTCTGCTTCAAGGTAACAACCGTCACCGGCTCCCAGTTCCTGATTGGTTCATCCGAAAAGCCCTACCCCGTCATACAAAACGAAGAGACTTTTCCGTCCGCAGCCAGTGGACGGGCAGGTGTTACCGTCACAGTAACCCTGACCTCCCCTATTCCGATGCTTGCCATATTAGATTAGAGTCTTTTTATGCAATATATATAAGGTATAATATTGCGTAGACTAATTTTCGACAACATGGATTATAGTATTAGTATTGATTCACACATCGGTCCTTGGGGATATTCGAAGAACTATATCCGAAGCCAGATGTCAGGCTTGAAAAACAAGCCTGTCAATGTGCGTGTATCGTCCCTCGGTGGCTCGGTAGACGATGCGCTCGACATCCGGCAGCAGTTTCTTGATCACGGCCACGTGACTTGCTACCTGTATGGATACGTAGCCAGCGCGGCTACCATCCTGGCTACCGGTGCCAAGAAAACCTGCATGTCCAGATATGCATTCTATCTTATTCATAAGGTGTCAAACTGGGTGGATGCTTGGGGCAACTACAATGCCGACCAGATTCAGCAGCTTATCGACGACCTGAAGGCTAACAAGCTGGAGAATGACAAAATGGACTTGGTACTGGCCAACCTCTACGCCAACAAGTGCAAGAAAAAAGTGGATGACATTCTTCCAATCCTGAAAGAAGGACGCTGGCTTACTGCCCAGGAAGCACTTGAATACGGATTCATTGACGAAATCGTAGAAGACGGCTCAAAACTGAACTTCGACGATGCCATGAAGACCCGCTTCAACATGTTTCATCTTCCGGCTTTGCCTGCGATGGAGGACAAGACCGAAAGTCCGGAAGCAGAAACAGCCCCCAGTTGGTTCAACAATTTCGTGAACAAATTCTTCAAGGGACACCAGCCGGATACTCCACAGGCACAAAATAAACCACTCAATCATTCAACAACACAAATGAAAAAGGATTATCAGAAAGTCAATTCCATCTTGAAAATCGAGGGTGTGGAAGTTGACAAGGATGGTAAGGTAACGCTTACCGAAGAACAGGTCAAGGCCCTCAATGACCGCATCACCAATCTGGAACAGGAATCTTCTGATAAAGACAATCAGATTTCGGAACTGAAGAAGCAGAATGAGAACCTGAAAAAGACCGATGGTGAAGATACCACTCACATTAATGGTGACGAAGGTGAGGATGATGACCTCACAAAGCTCAACACAGCACAAGAAATGTTTAACGACGTAAAGGATTTGTTATAATGGCAGACACTACTGGACACGTAAAAATCACTGACGAACAGCTGGCTAAGTCGGCTATCCGTTACCGTAAAGAATTGCTGATGATGCCGGTACTGGCATTAGGTACCACATTGAAGCACATGAATCAGAGACCGGGAGTGCGCGGCAAAGAAGTTGTCGGGGAACTATCCGGAGACATTGAACTGGGTCCGTATGACGAAGGTCGAGAAGATACTGATGGGGTATCCATCAATCCACGAACCTTAGAAACCTTCCTTGGTAGCGTAGTAAAGAAGTTTTCTCCCAACTCCGTTTGGAAAACCGTATATGGTAACTTGATTTCCAAAGGTGAATCACTGAAGAATGTGGATATTTCCCGTCAAGTGCTTGCTTTCTTGACTGCAAAACTGGGTGCAAATCTGAATCTGCATATCTGGGATGCAAAACGTAACGACAGTGGTACAAAGACCAAGGAACTGTTCAATGGTTTTGATACGATTACCAAAACCGAGAAGGACGCGGCTAAAATTTCAGAGGAATTAGGAAACATGTTCACTATCGAAGCAATCAGCAAAGACAATGCTGTGGATGTGTTGAAACAATTCTACCGTGCAGCTGACCCTGTTTTGCGTGAGACACAAACAAAATTGTACATTCCGCAAGGCGTGTATGACAATTATGTCGACGATTACCAGGCGACCGCAGGACACGTACCTTACAACACCGGATTTGAAAAGACTTATCTCGAAGGCTCCAACAACCTTTGCGAACTGGTTCCGCTGGCAAACAAGGCTGGTTCACCGTTCATTCACCTTTCTACTAAAAGTAATATGCTCGTAGGTTTCGGTAATGGAGCAGATGCAGAAAACATTACAGTCGAAAAGCATCATGCCTTCAAGCTGGATTACATCGCTACAATGTTCTTCGGTACAGAGTTCGAATCAATTTCTAAAGAGCGTCTGCTGGTGGGTACCATCGACGGTACAACTCCGGTTCTCGCTGGCATAGGAGGGTAAATTATGGCAGTAGATTGTACAAGCAAAGGGATGTACGAATCCCTTTCCTGGTGTCCAGGTCAGACCTCGCAGCCAGGTATCAGACGTAAGGTTTTCTTCATTCCGAAAAGCTGGATTGAAAAATGGCCGGTGCTTCCTGACATTGACGGAGCGGAGAGCATGGCTGCATTAGCCACATACGAAGGCGACTTTGTGCTGGCGGCAGACAAGAAATGGCAGTACCTGGAGGTATTGACCACCAAATCCAACATTGCCTCTGATTCACAAGGTGAAAAGCCTTCCAAAACGATTCTTAACAAAGCCACATTGTTATATGCCGGTACAGACGAAGAAGCATCAGGATTTTGCCGACAGGCAAATAATGATGAGATGATTTATCTGTGCCAGCAGCGTAACGGAAAGTTTCGCGTGGTAGGTTCAGAAGCCTATGATCCTGATACAACAATCTCCCAGACCTCCGGCGAAGGAGAAACAGGTACAGCGGGAACTACCCTCACGGCACAGTGTACGGACATTTGCCCGTCACCGTTCTACACAGGTAAAATCGAAACAGAAGATGGCGATATCTCCGGAGCGGATGGTAGCGCAATTCTTCCGGGTGGATAATAATAGGAGGCTACAATTATGTACATAGATGAACAGTTAACCATAAACATGCAAGGCTGGCTCAATACGGAGCCGGCCAAGCGTGACCTGATGAAAGGTGCGGAAATGGTGCTCAAGCTGACCCGTAACCGCATCCTTTATCAGAATATTTCCCACAATCCGCAGAAATTTGCAAGCAAGATTGAATATGAGCTGAAGAAACACCTGGCCATCCGCCTGGACCGAAAGACGATTCAGGACGTGGTCAAGATGGACAAAGAACTGGTTCCGGCCGTAGCTGAAACACTGGCCACCTTCCAGCCTGAAATCAGTTCTGACGACGACACACCGCAAGAAGCGACCATTGCTAAAGGCAAACGCGCGGATCATGATTCACTACCCGAAGAAATCCGTCAGCTGTGGGAAGACAACAAAGACATCTACTTCCGCTTGAAGCAGACTTTTGAGACTTTGAAAACCATGAAGGATGCTCTTCCATGCGACAGGTACGAATACCTGAAGCAACTGGAAGAGCTGGATGCCAGATATCGGGATAACATGAACAAGTACGACCATTTCAATCCGGACACTCAGGGTGCCGGCGGTACAGAAGGTGAATCACCTGAAGACCCCGCTGAAATGGCCAAAAAAGTCAGTGCAGCCCGCGGCTATCTGTCAGACAACAAAAAGAAACTGGCAGAGCTGAAGGAATCCGGAGACCAGGAGAAGTACGAGAAGCTGCTGGCCAAAGTGCAGCAGAGATACGACTTCCTTATCTCCACCGGAAACAACGTAGGAGAAGACCAGGTGAATGCCTTACGTGAATTAGGGTTGAAAGCATGAAACATGTAAACCGATTGCTGAAGCCGTTATCCGATGTGCCGTTACAGGCGTACCTGGATAACCGGCTTCAGCTTTTTGATGTCCTCGAGTTCATCCTGTCACAGACCGGACCAGCTAAAGTCTACGTGTCCACCTTCTCTACTTCCGAGGAGTTCTTGCGCAGATTGTTCTCCCTCCGAAAACGGCAGCTGATTCTTCACTCTGTCCTGATGGCCGACCTGAAGGCAGCCAAGAAGACTGTAAATCTGTACACCTTTATGTCTTCCGTATTCGATGATGTGTACCTCACGGAGAATCACTCCAAGGTACTGCTTATCGAGAACGACCGCTGGATGGTTACAGTCGTTACCAGCCAGAACCAGACGCGAGGAAACCGGACCGAATGTGCGATGATCACGACGCAGCCTGACATCTTCCTTACCTTACGAGACCAGTTTTCCGAAATTATTAATACACGCAGCATACACCTCAATGGAATTCACTTCAGCACAGATTGACAAAATCAAGGAACTTGCCACGATGCTCACCCCGGTATCGGATATTGCAGTCCTGATGGACGTAGACGAACGCCGTTTGCGAGAAATCATTTCCGACAAATCCCATCCGGCCAGCATAGCCTACCGCAAAGGGAAAGCCGAACGGGCATTGCAGATCCGGCAAAACGAGCTGGAGCTGGCAGAAGCCGGAAGCCCGTTGGCGGTGCAGCTTGTGGGTTCCTACATCCGTGACATGGATTCAGACGAAGATTTATAACTATGCCATTACCCGCAACGATTGATATTGCCAAAGAAAACCTCTTCGCCTCGGTCGACGAGATGCGAGAGCGTAACATTCCCGAAGTCATCCAGCAGCGTCTGCTCCGGCTTCGGGACATGTATAATTACTGGCTCCAGTACCCGCGCATACGGGAACAGGAAATAGTGCTCGAGCTTCAGAAGCGATACCAGATACAGAAGTCAGCTGCCTACGAAGACATCCGCATCATCAAATACCTGCTGGGTGATTTGAACAAGGCCACCAAGGACTACCATCGTTACCGCTTCATCCAGCGCAACGAAGAGAGTTACGAGATGGCCAAGCGCATGAAGGATGCCCGGGCGATGGCCGCCTGTGACAACTACTACGCCAAGTACATGCAGCTCGACAAGGAGGATGCCAAGGATTTAGGCTACGACAAGATTGTGGTACAACCCTTCCAGCCGGACAGCGACCCGACGATTATCGGCATCAAACCGATACCGAACATCCGGCAGCGCATTGCAGATAAGATAAAGCAGTACATGAATGAGGATGTCCAAGACATCCAGTTTGAGGATGCCGACTTTAACGAAGACGACATTTTCAACCCTAAAAAATCACAGGAGGCACCCGAACCATGAGAGAATACTTCCATGACACCCAGCAGCAGGTTCTATTCACCCCGGCAAAAGACATAGTGCTTTGTGCCGGACGTGGTTGGGGGAAAGGTCCGATTCATGCCGCCATCAACCTGCGCAACATGCAGCGCATGCCAGGAAGCATCACCGGCTTTGTGGCGGCCAACTGTAAGCGTGCCCTCACCAACACCATCCCGTCCATGCTGATACACTGGCAACGCTGGGGATTCAAGCGCGACGTACACTGGACTATCGGCAAGAAACCGCCAAAGTCCTGGGGATGGGGTGAACCTATCTTCCAGCCTGACAACTGGGAGAATGTCATTTCCTTCTACAACGGCTCGATAGGTTACATCATCAGCCAGGACCGTTCCGGAACATCCAACTCCTTTTCACTGGATTACCTGGACATCGATGAAGCAAAGTACATCGACTTCGAGCAGCTGAAAGACGAGACTCTTCCGGCAAACCGTGGTAACAAGCAGTATTTCGGCCATCACTACTTCCACCATGGCATGCTGATTACCTCCGATATGCCGGTCACAAAGAAAGGTTCCTGGTTCCTGGACTACGAAAAGAAATGCGACCCGGAACTGATTGAAGTCATCCAGGCGACAGTACATGAGATTTGGCGGACGAAGAAACGCATCCGCGACCTTCAGGCTAAATCTGAACCCGTTCCTTTGTACTTGAAGGACTATCTGCGTACCCTGAACCGTGACGTGTGCCGCATGGGTTCTGTGGCAGTTCTGTACCGCGAGTTCTCCACGATTGAGAACATGCAGCTGCTGGGTGAAGCATTCATTAATCAGATGAAGCGTGACCTTCCCCCACTTACCTTTCAGACGGCCATCCTGTGCAAGCGTATCGGTATCAGTCGAGACGGCTTCTACTCCAGCATGACAGAGGGGCACAAATACAATGCGACTGACTTCAGCTACCTGGACAGCCTGGAATATCAGTTCGACAAAATCAAGGAGCCTTCCTGCCTGATGGATGCTGACCTCGATAGGGATAAGCCCATCTGTATCGCCTTTGACTTCAATGCGAACATCAACTGGCTGGTAGCCGGCCAGCCGGACCGAAACCGGCTGAAGGTGATTAAATCTTTCTGGGTAAAATACGAACGTAAGCTCGAGGCCCTGGTGGATGACTTCTGCAAGTATTACCGACACCAGCGACGCAAGGAAGTGATATTCTATTACGACAGTACGGCCTTAGGCTCAAACTATGCGGTCAATGACGAAGACTTTCATTACGTCATCGAGCGTGCTTTCCAGGACAGAGGTTGGGAGGTGCGTTCTGTCTATATAGGTCCCCCGATGAAGCACATCGAGAAGTGGCTGCTCCTCAACCGTATGTTTGCTGGAAAGGCTAAGCTCATCCCCTTCTTCAACGAACAGAACAACGAAGACCTGCTTATCTCCGTGCAGACTGCAGGCGTGTACAACGGCGGCAAAGACAAGCGAGGTGAAAAGCTGGCAGAGACAGAAGAAGACCAGCTCCAGGCGAGAACGGACGGTTCGGATGCGTTCGATACGCTGTGTATCGGCTGTGAACGTTTCCCCCAGATGACATTCGACATGTTTGTGACATCCTCTATGTAGTTTTCAATAAGCTAATTAGTTTTATTCTTAGGGTAAGCCCTGATGACCGTGCAGATGGTTGTCAGGGCTGTTTTTTTGTGCGCGAGTTGGCGTGTACCGTGCGCGTAGAAGGGTGTGCCGTTACATATTCCGATTTTTCCAAAGGTGCTAATTAGGTTTCTGGCGTAGCGCGGTGGAGGGTAGCTTCCGCTACTTCCGCATAAAATGCGGTGTTTGGTGGACGTATTCGTTTGATTGTGTGCCGTTTTCGTTTCGGATGACCGGAAAATCCAAGCAAATCCCCCTGTTTAAGCCTGTTTTTTCGGGCTAATTGACTGCCACACAACCTGCTGGCGCCCGAAAAATCCAGAGGATTTTCCGGGTAACAAGGTAGAAAGACACTCGGTAGTCTTTCTGTGCTGGAGATAGCGTTCACGCAGCGGCCCACCCGCCCCATTGCTTTCCCTACTGGCGGTATAGCTAAAGCTATGAATGTGTCTACTGCTCTTCTGTTCTTCTCTTCGGAATTCATATCGGTGTCACCTCTCACTGCCGGTTACGCCTTTTCATCACTGCAAAGGTAAATGTTGCCTGCCGTATGCCAAGTTCAGGCGCTGTTCACTGTAAAAATCTCCACCCTTTCAGGGTAGTATTCAAGGCCCGGCTTTACGGTGAAAACTTGTCTTTCACGGCTGGCAACACCTTTTGAGGCAGTGTAAAAAGGCGAAACAAACCGACAGCGAAAGGTGACGGAATAAAAAAAACCTCAGAGAAGGAAGAGCAGAAGAAAAGGCTCACTACCTCGGCTCGAGGTTCAAGAATAAAAATCTAAAACCACTGATATGAAAACCTTTACAGAATCCATGTTAAACCAATGCAGAAAGTACATGTTCAGCTTTTTTGACTACCTGCCAACGAAGTATAAAGCCAGTGCCAGGGATTGGCAAGTGAGAAAGTACGTGTGGGCGTTCAAAGACGGTAAATTTGCCGTTTCGGCTGCCCAGCTTGTCGCAAAGAAAATCTGTGAGCAGTTTGGCACGTCAGCGAGTGACATGGTGTTTGTCTGTATCCCAGCCAGCAGCCAGCGGAAAAATGAAATCCGATACAGAGAGTTTTCGGAAGAAGTGGCCAGACTATCGGGAGCGGTAAACGGATACAGCCATATCACGGTAGAGGGTGAACGGCTGGCAATCCACGAAAGCAAATCAGGGAAGCACGTAAACGACGTGCAGGTAATCAACTTCGACAAGGAGTTTTTCAAAGGTAAAAAAGTGCTTGTCTTCGATGACGTGATAACCCGTGGTTACTCCTACGCTCGTTTTGCCTGCTACCTTGAAAGTTTTGGCGCATCCGTTATCGGTGGAATGTTTTTAGCGAAAACCTTATTTGTCTAACAATTTAATAAACAACATCATGAAAGATTTATTCGAAATTTGCGGAGAATGCCGCCACTTGAGCGACGCAGAAGTAGTTTATCAGCTTACCAACAACAAGGAAACAAGCAATCAGGTGAACGCCATGTTAGCGAACGGCAGCAATGTGTCGATAGAAGACATTTGTAACCTGCTGACACCGGCACGCAGAGATATGGCACTGGCAGTCATTGAACTATACAAGAGAATCAAGGAACGGAAGAACAACTACAAACGTATAGCTTCCAGCGCCGACGTTTACGAAGTGATGCTTCCCTACATGGCAGACCTGAAAGTAGAGGAATGTTGGGTTATCTTCCTGAATCAGGCAGCCCGAATCATCCGCAAACAGCGTATCTCAGTCGGAGGGCTGGCGTCTACTCAGGTAGATGTAAGAGTGATTTTACATGAGGCACTTTCTTGCAACGCCGTATCTATGATACTCTGCCACAATCACCCGTCAGGTAATTTTCAACCAAGTAAGGACGACGACCGCCTGACGCATGCCCTGCTGGAAGCGGGACGAATTATGAATATCAGGCTTCTTGACCATGTGATAGTAACGGATGGAAGCTATTACAGCTACGGGGACGAAGGTAGGCTGTAGGGGCTGCAAATGGCCGTAGCAGCGTTTAGGGAGGTGGGTAGCGTCGCGGCCGCCCGCCGCCCGATTTTGCCTGCTGACACAAGCAAAATCGGGCGGCGGGAAATAAGGTATTTGTTTTTTTACGCCTGAAATCGGCGATTATTATATCTATAATCACATTTATAATTGTTTTTAATATGCAACAAGCTTTTTTTCATTATCAATTTTGTCAAAATAAAAAGAATTGTGTTTATTTGCAAAAAAAGAAATAAGTTTATAAGGAAAAGAATATTTAAGACTATATGTGGCGAGTTTTTTGGTTTTTTGGAATTGTACTTATAGGAGCAATACCTATTATAGCACGTATCTTAGCTTGCGCATTATCAAATAGTATAACTTTAGAAAGTTTAAATGCAACTGATATTACTTTATTAGGATTAACAGCTAATTGGACCAACATAAATGAATCAATAAGTCTTTTTACAAATAACAAAAAACAAAAATTACTCAATAATACAGCGACATTATTGTTATTATTAACATCAATTAGTCTAGTTGTAATTCTTGCTTTATTATTAGGTTTTTTGTATTTTAGTGAGATAAACGAATGTAACAATAAGAGCATTAACGGTAACGCTATATATTTAGCAATACCATTGACTATTTTGTCTCTAATACTAAGTTACTTCTACATTAAGAAATTAAAAGTATAATTCATATGACTGCCTTTTTTTATCTACTTGTTATTTTAACTATTATTGTATGCTTATTTGCTACAGCAGTAATAGGATGGGCTTTTATTGCAATTAAAAGAAAAGAAAAAGGTCTACACGATTTTAAAAAATGCCCATTTTTCAATGAACCAACGACCTCGCTTGTATCATCTATGAAATTGAAATATTTAGATTTAGAAAAGACTCCTAAGAAAAAGCAAAAAACTACAGAACAAAGACAAGAATATTGTGGTTCTTTTTCTATTAATGAAGAATTTTTTTCATGTACTAAAATACTTAATATAAGTTAGTATCTATGGCTCATTTTATGCTCTATAAGATAGAAGATGTTGGATTCCATATTAATAAAGAATATGATTATGAATCATTTCAACAGAAAGATTTAGTAATTAATATATCTAATCAACTTCAAATAAATAAGGAATTTGCAAGTATGCAAGTAAAAGTTGAATACCTAGATTCTAACGACTGTCAATTAGTAAGTCAAGAATTAAAATATATATTTAAAGGAGACTTTACTGATTGTTACATTACTCAAGGAGAGGACGGAGGCAACAAAAAAGATAAAATTAATTCTCTTATGCTTACATTCTCTAATATAATAATAGGAGGTATCAGAGGAGTTATTTTTATTAAAACCATTGATCATCCCGTTTTATCAAAATATGTTTTACCATTAATATCTCCAGATTTATTAAAAAAGAAAATGATAACTAACATAAAAGAAAAACAAGAATAAATTCATCCCAAAGAGACTATTACAACTTTATGTTGAAATAGTCTCTTTTATATTCTCTCAATTATACACTATATTACCTATTCTATCTCTTAGACTCTATCAGATTCAATTATATTAAGCATTAGGATATACAAGCAGAAATAAGATTATATTTTTATGATTATGGATATTTGTCTCACTATTCAAAATAGATAATATCATTAAAATAGATAAAAAGACTTCTGATGAACTAAAAATGATTTAAATAAATATCATCATGAATAATCCCACTGAACATAAGACACTTTTCATTATAGGTAATGGATTTGACTTAGATTTAAAGCTCAAAACAAGCTATCATGATTTTTTGGATAGTCATTATTTTAAAAATCATACAACGCCTTTTTTTTCTAGAAATAACCTAGAAATGTCAAAGAGTGAAATCAATATCTTTGATTATTTGAAATACAAAAATGACATAAACGGTTGGATTGATGTTGAAAAAGAATTGGCAAATTTAGCATCAAGAAAAATACGAGAGAATTTTGGACGTGATGAGATTTATGCATCAGTTTCTGAAAAGGAAAAACAAACTTTCCAGCAACTTAGAATTGCCCTTTGTGACTACTTAAAAAACATCAGCTATGATAAGGTAAATACAGACTCGTACGGACTGAAGATTTTAAAAATCTTAAACAGTGCACATAGTAATTCAGAACTAATAACCTTCAATTATACGGATCTAAACAGGCTAGCACCACTTATTGGAGAAAAAATAATATCTATTCCTGTAAGCTATATGCATGGCAGCCTGGAATCAAGGCAAACAGAAAAAGATGATACCTCTATTATTTTAGGTTTCCAAGATGATATTGAGATAGATGACAGCTATTGTTTTATGATTAAATCACACAGCCCTTACTATACATCACATAATATAAAATCAAAATTAAATCAAGCAGATGAAGTCATATTTTTTGGGCACTCTCTAGGTTCTACTGATTATCCATACTTTGAAGATTTTTTTCGTAAACAATGTGCTGCAAAACCAGACAATGAAAAAATTAAAGTTAGGATTTTCACTTATGATGAAGAATCTCGACAAAGTATTTTAATTCAATTGCGGAACATGAACGAAAAACACACACAGATGCTTTATGAATATTGTGATTTTGCTATTTACCGAATTAAAGATCATATAGATGATGATAAAATAAAGAGTTATCTATCTGAACTAGATAATCGAACATTACAAAATGAAAATTTACTTTTATTATCTCTTTAATAATCTATTTATTCAGCGGAAACTCCCCCAAAAGTTTCCGCTTATTTTTTGCCCTCCTCTCAACATTTTATTACATTTGGACTATTATTTTTATAATACAAAATAAATATGCGGGGATTAATAAATTGGATTAAACAAAATCCTATACTCTTTATTGCTTATGTTTGTGTTGGTATAGGATTATTCGTTTTAGGTAAATTCCTATATCATATAGATGAGACCTATAACATTGGTGGAAATTTAACTCCTGAAGAAATGGCTCAAACCGGTCAAGTTGGCGATTTCATTGGTGGAGTTATTGGCTCTATTTGGGCTTTAGCTGGAGTGTTCTTGTATTTTAGCGCTTTAAAACTGCAACAACAAGAACTAAAAAGCCAAAGAGAAGAAATGGCTACCAGCCAAAAGCTTTTGGATCAACAACTATTTGAAGGTACTTTCTTTAATCTATTAAAGGCTCAGGAAAATATTAGGAATGGCATTCATGCTTATTTTCTCTGGATAAACATCGATAACTATTCCAGAATAGAGGAAAGAAAAGAGGAAAAACATGGTGTAAACTTTTTTGCTTTTGCCAAATCACAGTTGGATCTTTTGCATCATCTAATTTTTAATTATGATTTGGTATATTGCACATTAGAGTCCTTACAGGAAAATCTAGATAACTTCAATAGAAGTCATGATTTTAATGAAAATACTTATTTTTATGATATGCAGGAGTTGTACGAATTAAAACTCTGGACAAGGCTACAATATTTAAGTATTCGTTACCCTATTGATATTAATTATTTTAATCAGAAAAGAAGAAAAGAAGATGTAATTAAAAAAGTCACATACATCTATTGGCTGTTTTACTCAAGATATGAATTTTGCCTGAGCCACTACTGCCGACATTTTTACAACCTGGTAAAGTTTCTAGATGATTATAATAACAAACTTCTATCTGAAGTGGGAGAAGATGAACAAGAAAAACGTTCGGATATAGAACATAAAATAAACAACTATCTGTCGTTTATTCAGTCAAGTATGTCTTCCTCTGAATTGGTTGCGTTATATTACAATATGCTATTATTCCCAAAAGCAAATGCTTTATATGCAAAATACAATGTATTTGAAAACCTTAATGTAGAAAATCTAATTGATAAAAGCCATGCTACATTTTTTCCCAATATTAGATTGAAATCTGAAGATGATTTAAAAAGTCGATTTTTAACTGAAGACGAGATGATAAATGAGTAATTCCTCCAGCGGAAACTCCCCCAAAAGTTTCCGCTTATTTTTTGCCCTCCTCTCAACATTTTATTACATTTGGACTATTATTTTTATAACAAATTTAATAGACACAAATGGAAACACAAGATTTTGTCGCAATAGACTTTGAAACCATGACACCGGAACTGACCAGTGCATGCGCCATAGGGCTTGTAAGAGTCCACAACGGGGTTATCAGCCAGAAGTTCTACTCACTTATCAAACCGATACCAGACTCCAGGACTGAACGTAACACCCATGTACACGGCCTGACGGATGAGGTGGTAGCCGACGCCCCCACCTTCTCCGAATTGTTCCCTTTACTAAAATCCTTCATCGAAGATCTTCCGATTGTATGTCACAACAGTTCCACAGACATCAACGTCTTCAGAAGCTGTATGGAATACTATGGCCTGACCGGCATTGACCTAAGCCACTACGTCGATACACTCGAACTGTACGGCAAAGGCCTGAAAGCATGCTGTGAAGAAAACGGCATCCAGCTTGTCAACCATCACGACGCACTGGCTGATGCGGAAGCCTGTGCAAAGCTTTACCTTTGCTACCAAGGACACCTAGCGAAAGACCTTGCACATTACGACCTGAAGGAAGTAATGGCAAATAAGGAGGCACGCAAGTACGACCATGACACCCTGATGCCTTTATCCGAAGAAGACGTAGAAAACAAGAATACGATTTTCTTCCAGAAAAAAGTAGTGATTACAGGCATCTTTTGCGCCTACCCTGACCGTGATGAACTAGGTTCTATCCTAAAATCATTCGGTGCAGACATAAATACAACAATATCAGGCAAGACAAACATTGTCATTGTCGGAGAAGGTGCCGGCCCGTCTAAACTCAAAAAGATTGAAGAGCTCAATGCCAAAGGAAAGAACATCCGGCTCATTTACGAGAAAGAATTATGCGAAATCATGAACGAAATAACTAAACACTAAGAATATGGCTATCAAAAAAGAAAATGTAAACTTGACCTACGACGCTTTGTGGTTCAAGACCTTTATGGACAGTGGAGAATTGACATTCTACAATCGAGAAATCTTTATCTCGCCAGGAATGGCTGGAAGACTGGACATCTTCATGCAGTTGCTGGGTAATGTGGGCGGATATGCCAGAACCACGAACTTCGACAAAGACCTTGACGTCGTGGTAGTATCAGATTACCTGATGAACAAATTCAAGAGCGGAGAGAAAGACGAATTCTTCCAAATGCTCGAAGACCTGATTAACGCCAGCGCAACTCCCTACCGGAAACTGAAATTCACTACAGAATCCATCGTACTTGAATCATTAAACACCCGGGCAAGCGGTCAGCTTCGTCAGAATAAGAAGGACTTGAATGATAAGAACACGACTCCGCAGATGATTGAAGCAATTAACCAGGGCATAGAAAGAGATGAACTGATGCTCGGCATGATTAAGAAATACAAAGAATCTGCAAAAGAAGTTCAACAAACAATATTTTGATTATGAGTGATAAAACGGTTGCAAAAGAAGGAGGCAAAAAGACTTGTTTTGTTATAATGCCTATTAGTGATTGTGAAGGATACGAAAGTGGTCATTTTACAAGAGTTTATGAACACATTATTAAGCCAGCATGCGAAAAAGCTGGATTTGAACCTATAAGAGCTGATGAAACATCAAAAGCTAATGTCATTATTGTTGATATTTTACAACAGATTTATAATTGTGATATAGCAATTTGCGATTTGAGTTCAAGAAATGCAAATGTCTTTTATGAGCTTGGGTTTAGACAAGCTTTTAATAAAAAGACTGTTTTAATAAAAGATACAAAAACAGCTATGCCCTTTGATATATCGGGTATAAGAACATTAACTTATAATGAAAATCTTAGAGTTGATGAAGTTGCAAAAATAGTTCCTGAGATTTCGAAATCACTAATTGAAACAGAAAAAGCAGAACCAGATGAAGTTAATTCTCTCTTAAAGTTGATGACAATAAAAAAGGCAGAATTACCAAAGGACTTTAATATGTCAACAGATTTAGGTTTTGTATTAAATGAAATTAGAGCATTAAAATCTGAAATAGCTAATAAAACGTTGTTACTAGATATGTCAGGTATAGATAGTAAATCTAAATCTAACGAAAAATCCAATCAAATATTATATACAATATATCATGATAGAAATAAAGATAAATTTACAAGAATGAAAGATAGTCATTATGATTTTATACTTGATAAAACTGACGAATGATTTTAGATTGATAAGGTTTTATTAGATTATTCCCATATCTTTTTGTAAGTATGAAAAAAAAACATACATTTGCAATGTCTACCATTTGAAACAGGCGCGCGAAGGCTCGCCAATAAACATTGCTGCGGGCATTTTTTATGTCCATAGCTTTGGCTATATACCTATAGGGTTCCGACCCCCGTGTGGAGCGTTAATGCGCCCACAGCCTGTTTCAGGTGGTAGACAACGGGAAAGCGGAACCTTTCTTGTTTCCTTTCCCGTATTTTAACCAACATATTGTTTCATTTTAATTGTCTACCAAAATGAAAAATCAAATTGCATTGCCTGTAAGCCAGGCAAAAGAAAGCCGTATTTCTTTATGGCTAAACCGTGAAAATGTATTGTTCTCCTCCATCATGGAAGAGAAAGTCACTAATCGTCAGACTGTGCTGGTATCACAAGCACTGATTTCTTTTAGTTTGCTCACCTGTTCCATCTTCACTCACTGGCTGGCAGCCGTTGTCTGCCTGTGCTGGTTCGCTTGTTCCATCTTACTTTGCAAGAAAGGAGGTTTATAATGGATGACGATAAAACCAGCTTCAAGATACAAAAGACAGCCTATTACAACGAAAAAGGTTTGTTCATAGAAGAGTACCAAATATTCATGAATGGGCGTGACTCTATAATGTGTCCCCGAGAAGATTTTGAGACATTGTATAAAATTATGGGAATCGCATTGAGCGACAGAAAGGAGACAGAACATGGCAACCGATAAAATCAAATTCGACAAATATATCCTTCTCCGCTACTTCCAGGAATATCTTCCGGTAGATAAGGAGAGTGACAGTGTTATCTACAAGACATCCCAACAGATTCAGGATGAGCTGTCAGACATGGCAGAAATTAGCATCAACCAGATTGCCGCTACCCTGGTAGAGTTAAATTACAAACTCACCATCGGCCCCGATGGACGGCCGGCATGGATAATGCAGCGCAGATAGACTGTAAGTTTTTAGATGATTACATTTTTTCTACATTTATATCGAGGTGTGGCGTCGTGAGGACGCTGCACCTTTTGTCTTTTTACCCCTTTCCGGAGCCGGGTATCTTTGAGAAAAACAAAGAATTATGCTCACTATTCCACAAGATATACCCGATTTCGTCCTGTCCTCACAGCTGGACAACTTCACAATCAGCGCAGACAAAAGGGTAACCTTTGTGCTGAAGCAAGCAAATACGGTCATTCTGCAAGAAACCTATACTCAGGATGCCAGCAACCAGATACACATTCTTGATTTGTTTTCCCTCATGGAGCCTTACCTTATCGGTTCACCGATGCTTCAGTTCAGCTACGAGGTATCTGCTTCCAGTGAAACCACCATCAGCAAGACCTTCACGGTGCTGTTATGCCGTCCCATCATCCCCTGCAGCGGAGTAGATTTCGTGACGAACTATTTCCTGACGACCTTGGCAGGGCGTGACAAAATAACCTCCTTTGGCCGCACGGAAACCCTCTATCTTACTACCGGAAGTTTGTCTTCAGGCGGCACGACTATTCCAGTGACGGCAGAATGTGTCTTCGTCAATGACCAGGACCAGCTTCTCAAATCCACGCGTTCACTGGGCAATGTGGCCGACTACGGTATCCGCTCCATAGACGTATCCCCTTCCCGATTTACCCAGTCCGGCTACCGGCTGTTGCGGTACACCATCCTGGCCGGTGCCCGGAAGCAGACTTTCCGCGTAGACCAAGACGAACCGGAATCCGTCGGCCTGAAGTTCCGGAACTCGTTCGGATGCGTCGAGACATTCTACTTTGTGGGCGGAGATACGGTAGAGCCGGAACTGACCCGGAGTGCAGCTTACTTCGCCGGGCAATACAAGAACTATTACGTAGACGAGCAGCGCAAGCACACACTCAATACAGGTTACATCCCCGAAGGTATGTTCAACCTGGCTGACGATATGGCAAGAGCTACCGAAGTCTGGCTGATGGATGAATCCGGAGACATCCCGATAACCATCACCGAAAGCAATACCAGCCGGAGCGATGAAGACGACGGACTGTTTGCTTTCACTGTTTCCTACATCTTCGCATCCCGGTACCAGCAGCGGCTCCGTCTGCTTCCGGACATTTTCGACGACTCATTCGATGACACATACAATTAAAGCCTATGAACGTAATACATATCAAAGACGCATTAAGGCTGCTCGAGTCCGGGCAGCCCTGCAACCTGAAGCTCTGGAAGCTCAGCACAGGTGACATTCTGGAATACAAAGGCGCGGTGTGCGTCGGCTCACACTGGCGACAAGGACTCCATCGGGTTCGCCTTCCGGCATCCGGCTTAATTCGTTCCTTCCGCGACATATCCCTTTTCGAAATTAACAACATGACAATTTACCTTTAATATGGACAAGACAATCCTGCAATACGACGGCGACTTCATGCCTGGTGAGATATTTGACATCGAGGTTTCCAACGTGGCCACCGAAATGGCTTCCGTAGAAGACAGTAGCCTGGTATTCGATGAAGATGCAAATGTAAAGACTACGCCTGTTCCCGGACGGAAAGGCATGGCGTATGTCAATTTCGGTGAAGACAACCAGCTTCCGTTTAATATCATCAAGATGATAGGCATCGACGAAGTGATGAGCCAGAACAAGCTGTTCAACGTCATCACCTGTTACGGTGCCGGACTGAAGTACATGGACGTAGACACCAAACAGCCGACAACCCATCCCGAAATCAAACGCTGGCTGATTCACAACAGCCTCCCGCTATTCCAGCTCGAGCAGGCTACAGACATGAAGTATTTCTTTTTCTGTGTGTCGGTCATCATTCTTTCCAGGGACGGCAAAAGAATCAACCGGCTCATTCACAAAGAGGCCTGCTACTGCCGTTTCCAACAGGCCAGAAGGGGCAAAATCAATCACGTGATTTATGCCAATTTCCGCGAAAACGCTTCACTCCGTCCGGAAGACTACGAAGTCATCCGTCTGCTGGATCCGCGCGACCCGCTGGGCGACCTGATGGTGCTCATGGGGCGTGAACCTGGGCGCGATGGCGAAACAAGAGTCCGTACTGATGACCGTAAATTCGCTATCCTTGTGCGCTTCCCCACACCCGGCTTCCAGTATTACCCCATCCCCTACTACACCAGCATTTTCCGGGGCGACTGGTACGACATCAAGCGACTGATTGGGAAAGGCAAGAAAGCAAAGCTCCGCAACCATGCCAGCGTAAAGTACCAGGTCGAAGTACACAAGGACTACTGGAGTAACATCTGTGCGGAAGAGCATATTACCGACCCGCTGAAGAAGATGGAGCGTATCAAAAAGGAGAAGGAAAACATCAAGAACTTTGTTTCCGGAATCGAAAACAGCGGCAAGGTTTGGATAACCGGATACTACATCGACCCGAATGGCCGTGAAGTCCGGATGGTACGCATCAATGTGGTGGAGACCGGCAAGGAAGGCGGCGACTGGAGTGAAGACATTCAGGAAGCCAGTAATATCACCTGCTACGGAGACAACATCCATCCCAACCTGGTAGGTGCCACACCAGGCAAGGGACAGAGTAACAACTCCGGTTCAGACAAGCGCGAGCTGTTCACGCTCAAGCAGGCACTGGAGATTCCTTTCCACGACCTGATGAACATCCCGCATAACATCGTCATCGAGTACAACGGCTGGAGTGAGAAGGTGTATCCGGATGTGCCCATGGTATTGCTCACCACCCTTGACCAGAACACCGACGCCAAACAGAAAACAGCTTCAGACCTTGAAAACAAATCCTAAAACGAATCAATATGGCTATCACATTTTCACAAGAGATTTTCGAGAAGATTTGTTCCTCTGCCACCCATTCTACGGCAGAGGTGTATGATATGATTGCTCCTCACCTGGACGACACGCTTCAAAGCATCAACTGTGTGCTGCTGGGTGACATGGCAGACAAATTAGATACTGTTCCCGGACTCGAGCAGGCGGTCACAAAGCTGGTTTGTCTGCGTACCTATCAGGAGCAGATACCACAACTCGACCTAGTACTGACTCCCACCGGATTCGGTGTGGTATCCAACCAGAATCTGGCCCCGGCTTCAGCCGACAGAGTGAAGAACCTGCTGCAGCAAGTCACCAACGCAGCCGAAAATGCCTACGACCGATGCCTGGAGCTGCTGGTCGGTACCAGCTGGGCAGATACGGCACAGGCCCGTATCAACATCCCGAACCTGATGTATACAGCCAAACAACTAAAAATGTACGTCGATTTCCCTTCAGCAGACGTACACCGTTCCAAACTGCTCGAGTTCCGGACAAAGATGTACCAGGCAGAAGAAAAGATTCGACAGCACGTCTCAGCCGAGTTCTTCGACCACGTCCTCGAACAGGCCCGGCACAATGCATTCACCAAAGAAGAGTCTGCCATGGCCGACTACATGTGCAAGTTCATCGGCTTCTGCATCGTAAAGAACTGGTCGGCAGCAAAGAGCATGCTGGAACGCATCGAGAACTACGCGGAATCCAAAGTAGAGGTATTCACCAGCTACAAGGACTCCGAGACCTACAAAGTCAAACATTTCCAGACTTATCAGAATGAAAAAGATGATTCCACATACTTTTGGGGGTAGAATCCTCGACTTCCGGTTCCCCACTTCCTGGCAGCAGCTCAACCAGAAGCAGCTTCGGTACGTGTTCCTGGTCATCACCCTGTTTTCTCCGGTCAAGGCTAAGACTTACGTCTTCATGCGCTTCACCGGAATCCGTGTCCGGAAGCGAGTGAAAGAAGGATGGCTCTGCACCTTCCGCCTGAACTGGCACAAGACACTAAGGTTCATCCTTCAGGACTGGCAGGTGCGCAGTTTCCTCCGGCAGATTGATTTCATCTCCGAGCCCAACGCTTATCCCGTCCGGCTGGACAGAATAGGCGGTCGGTATGCCATCGATGCAATGCTGCACGGCCTGAGCTTCGAAGATTACCTTTGTTGTGAAAACCACTACCAGGGCTACCTGTATTCGCAGGACGTTTCCCAACTCAAAGCCCTATATGGTTTCCTTTACAAAAAGAAGCCGGGTGTCAGAGGTTCACTGAAAGCCGCCTTTTCCCGCATCAAAGAATACGAACTGGTTTCCGTATTCCTCTGGTGGGGAAGCATCAAACTGTACTTCGCTTCCCTTTTTCCCCATTTCTTCCAGCCGTTCCACCAGAGGACCGACGCTGATCAGCCGGAACTGCCCGACCTGATGGGCGCGATGAACGCCCAGATCCGGGCACTGACCGGCGGTGACGTGACAAAAGAAAAGGAAGTCCTGCAGATGGACTGCTGGCGGGCCCTGACCGAGCTGGATGCCAAAGCACACGATATTCAAATTCTAAAATCAAAACAAAATGGACACAAGTAAATTCTTTGACGGCCACGCCTATTTTAAAGAACTGACCGAAAAGAACAAGCTGGCCAAAGCCAACTCATTCTTTCCATGTTCCTGCAGCGGTATCAATTCGCTCCAGGATGTGCTCGACAATTTCCGGAAACAATCTGCTTTCGTCTGCGTCGATGATACCAACGACGCAGCCACCGAGCAAATCGGGGGTGGCTGGTTCAAGAAGCGCACCTTCACGGTATTCCTCCTGATTCGTTACCGCTACGACGACATGACCGAGCGTGCGGCAAAGCTGGACATCTGCCGACAGCTCTTCCGACAGTTCCATTCCCGCATGATCCGTGACAAATACATCTACGAAGACCTGGATTTATCCTTCCTGAATGTATCCCGTATCTACACCCGTGAACTGGGTGAATACTTTATTTCCGGATGTACCGGCTTATACTTTATGGTCGAGCTGACCGAACCTACGGATTTATGTTATAAGGAGGACGAGTGGAATGGCTAATACAGACACAAACAGGCCGGCGGCTACCGATGAAGACCGCAGAAAATATCAGGAAGCCTGGGCAGAAATGATGGTGAATATTTGGCGTGAAAAGATTGAAAGGCTGCACGTCATTAATACTTACTCGCTTCACCAGCAGATACGCGATAACGTCATATCTGCCACTGACTCGGTATCCACCATCCAGCACAAGTTTCTGGAGTACGGCATATACCAGGACATGGGTGTCGGCAACGGATATACCAAAGGTAACGGCGGTGACTTAGAGATATTAAACCCGGTTTATCGTGAGGAACACAGGTTAAATGTGCCTCGCAAAGTTGGTCCTAAGCCCGGTGGATATTATACATCCGGCAATCCGCGTAAACCTCGAGAATGGTTTTCCCGCCCCTACTTTGCATCCATCATGGTGCTGAAGGAACAGATGGCCTACATGTACGGCGAAGAGTTCTGCGGCTTGCTTGTCGATAAAATCGAGGAAGCAAACCATAAGCGCAGCACTACTCTCAAATCACGTTTATACGGAACGCACAAACGTAAATAAAACAATGTCTTTTTGAAATCTAACTCGGTAAATTTACTTCGTAAAAAACTCAGAATTATGGCAACAAAAACATTCGAAGAATTAAAGCAACTGGCCATCCAGATCCGCGATGAAAAAACAAACAAACAGAACACAGCCACCCGTGTAGGCACGGCAATGCTGGAACACATAAACAAGCTCGAGCAGGATTACTACGACAAAACTCAAACCGATGAAGAACTGACCAAACGAGATGAGAAACTTACCGAGCTATCAAACAATATAAGTAATGCAAAGGATGATATAATATCATCAAATATTAATGCGCCATCTAATTTACCTATAAATTACAATACAGCAAATGGCACTGAATCTCAATTAATTAATGGTGGATATGAAGGCGTTTCTTTGTCTGTAGATGAAAATTCAAGTTTTAATCCATATTTAAAATATGGATTAAAACTTGAATCTGCAAAAGGGTATTTTTCTTTTAATAAACCAACAGAAATAAAAAAAGCTATATTAAATGGAGCTAAAGAGTTGATACTTTCATTTTGGCTTGATACTACAAAAATAACAGAAGAATCCACGTATATAACAATTAATATATTGGGGAATTTAGCTATTAATAAGTTTCTTTCGGTTATAAATGGGTTTTCAGGTCATTTAGACACAACTGCTGTTTCATACGATTATGAGGTTACTTTTTCAAAGGTAATGGGTGCATATAAGAATCTATGCGTAAAATTAAAGAATATAAGTAATAAATCTTTGACAGAATCTGATAGTTATTCCATATCATTAAGTTCAGTTTCAACCATTAATTCTTTCATAACTAATTTAACTATATTGGTAGGAAATGATTTGACATTCAATGAATATCTTATATATCCAGACAAGAATGGCGCATTATTTTACAGCCTTCCTTTAGCAAAACAGGAATCTGAGGAACAAAAAGAATTAATACAACAAAATACTTCTTCAATTAAAGATATAGAGGATTCTAATGTTTCTATTACAGAAGAAAATGTAAATAAGAATGTCGGAACTGATAACGAAACCGCATTAGTTAATGATTCAAATTTGGCTTTGTCGGAAGATACAGATTCACCTTTTTCTTCGGTATTAAGAAACTGCTTAAAAGGGTTGGGTAAACCTAAAATCTTCTTGATAGATTATAAAGAAAAAGATTTTGATACTATTATTTTTTCCACATGGATAAACGAAAATAGCGTAACATCTTCAATAGGGTTATACGCTTCAGTGAATTTATCTATCCGTTATCCTTCGTATTTAAACATTTCCTTTGGAAGCGGTCAAAAGAAGTTATCTACATTAAAAGAAGGAGACATTTTTAGTTCTGAGATAGATAATGATGTTATGACAGCAGATACAACATTTGAATGCTGCAACATAATTAACGGATGGTATAGACTTGTAGGTACTCTCAAAAATATAAATTGGAAAATAGAAAAATCTAATTTAACAGAATTAACAGTTAATTTTGGAGCTAATTTCGCTGATAGCGGGTTTATGTTATTCCAAAATACGACTGTTCTTGTTGGTAATAAATTAGAATACAGATACAATCCTATTAATTTAATTTACCCTGATGGAATTAATCAAGTTCAATATCCATATTCAGCAGCGTCTGTAGCAGAAATTGCACTGAAGAATAAAGACAGTATAAAGAAAATTGAGGAAGATTTATCTAATTCAAGTGGTTCTCCTCTTAAAGGGAAATATATAGCTTGGGTTGCGGATAGTTTGCTTGAAGGGTGTGCTAACATAGTAGATGGCGAAGCAGTTCCTCAGAATTATAATACATTGGACGATGCTGATAAAGATGAAAAGGCATTAGGTTATGCTGCTGGTTGGGTTGCAAATGGTAGTAATACAAGTTATAATGTTAATTGGCCTTATTGGATTTCAAAAAGAACGAGATGTATTAATCATATATTAGGTCAATCAGGGCAAACTATCTTTAGTTGGGCAGCAGATAATGCTAAAGAGTATTTCTATTGGTACTACAAAACAATAGGTAGAATTGTTGGATATAAAAGCAGTTATGACAGAGAAGATATAGCTTATAGTGCAGATGATGGACAATATGCTCTAAGGGGAGAATATATTCCTGATTTTATAATACTTTCTTTTGGTACGAATGATAATATGTATTTGGTTAATGTAGATACATTACCTACACTTGATTCATTACCACCCGAAGGAGGAGATGAGTATATTAATAAGACTTATAAACTTACAACAGACGGAACATTCTGGAGTTGGAAAGATGATGGAACAGGTGGCGAAGGAACACCACATTACTCTTGGGTTCAAGTTTATCCAAAAACAATAGGTTCTTATGAAACTGCATGGAAAGAAGGTAAATGGGATGAAACTACTCTTTGGGGATGCTATGCTAAAGTAATAACTTATTACAGACAAAAATGGCCTAACGTAAAAATGGGTATTATATTGGATGGAAATACTTCGAGAGAGCAGAGAAATGCCTTTCTAAGAATTTGTAAAACATTTGCTATTGGCTTCTTGGATTTGCAAACTCTTCCTTATCCACCGATGTATAATAATATTAGAGGTTACTCTATCAGCGGCGAGCCTTATAAACAAGAAAACGACTTTCCGAAAGGATGTATTGTGAAAAAAGACGGAAAAGATTATATATCATTGTGCGATATTCCAGCTAATTCAGAATGGGATGTAAGTAAATGGGGGTATTCAGTTGATAACACTCTTAAAACAAAATCTCCTGTGGCTATAGGTCAAGCAGATAGAAACAATATGCCTTCTATTACAGGAAGAAGTGAAGGAAATTATTCAAAGGGAGAAGATATATTTATATGGGGAGATTATCAAGCTATGTTGTGTAGTTATGACCTATTCGTTCATCCTACATTATATAATGCTAAGGTTAAGTCTCAGATTGTGGAAAACTGGCTACTAACATTGTAGAATAACTCGGTAAGTTCGAGTATGGCCCTAAATTAAGCAAAATAGAATAATTATGCAGAAATCCTTGGTTAGTTTATGGGATTCATTACTACCTATACTTATTCTCAACAAACAACTGAGTATTATTATGTTTCAAAGAATCAATATGAATAAACTTGCGATGAAAAAATATATTATTACTTTTGCTCAAAAAATAATTTTAAATATGAGTGAGCACTTTAAACAACTTTTGGAGATTGCCACATCGCAGGGAAACAGAACTAATGTTGTAAAACCTATTTTAATTGGTTTTATTGTAACATTAGTTGGAGCCATTGCTGGTGTTTATTTTAATTCTGCTATTATAACAGAGTATTGTTTGAATTTGTCTATTGTATTACTTGCTGCATTTTTAATAGCATATTTTGTGTGTTTGTATAAGAATCCTGATTTATTACGTTCTGAAAAATATAACTTGGAAAAAACTGCTTTAGAAAAAGCGACATTTAAAGGTGATAGCACGGTTGTTGGGCATATAAATTTACCAAATAAAGATTTTGTGGTCATAGAAGGGCAAAACCAAAACTTGCTATCAAATAATAGTGTTGACAGTAATAATAAAGAGGAGAAGTTATCATGAGAACATATTTAATAAATTTGATAGATATTCCATCAGAAAATGCAGATGAAAAATTCTTTAAAAAAGTTCATGAACATAAGTTAGAATGGTGGAGGTACTTCCCTCTGTCTTTTATATTATTGACTCCAGATGATATATATACAAACACACTTACTTCATGGTTAGTGGAGTGTTATGGCGCTATTTTTTGTGCCGTTATTGAAATTGATATAAAGGATGTTGGAGGTATTTTTCCCGCATATAATGTAAAAGAAGAAATTACAAAAGATAATTTAAAAAATATTCCAAATCCGTTTGCTTGGTTTTCTCATATAAAAAATCCTAATTTTATACCTAAATGGAAGCGGGAAGAAACAAAGGATTCAGAAGAAAGTAAGTAAATACAAGATAAGGGATATTTTAAATCTCATTGATATAAAGAAGCCGACACCTTGATAAAAGATGCCGGCTTTTTTTATTTTAAATAAACCAATCTACTTCGCTTGATATACCATAACGAAGTTTAAATTTCTCTATACCTCTCTTCTTCATACGAATAATATCATCAGAAGAGAGTTGGTCCAAATCATACACGCCAAGAATCAAATCATGAACCTTGCCGTTTACTGAAAAACAGGTACCAAGTAAACTCATTGTTTTTTGTCTCAAAAGTACCAACTATATATAATCAATCCAAATAAAAATAGGATAAATCTTTTCACTACATGACTAATAATTAGCAAATTAAATAATTTTTGAAGCATCCCAGACTTGATTTGATTTCTTATCCTCAAATGCTTACTGGTTTATTTTGTTCTTGTGGTACTGCATTACAAAATTGTAGAACAATAGATAGCTTTAATTCTATTGGAGACGAAGGTTATATGATGTCAGGTAGCCATCTGCATAGAGGAATACCACACATGATTGAAGCGTATGCTTTTGTACTGCCGGAACTTGCGCAATTCCATAAAATCAAGGTATTATGTTGTTATTTAAGATGCGGTAGAATATAAGTAGAAACAAGGCTACTAGCTAGTTATTTCTACCCATATTCTACTTCATTATGTCTTTTTACCCTACTCCATGACTTCATACTTTTGAGTAACAAACAATCAAAAGTATGACAAATTTATCCAATCTGTTTGAGTGGCTGAAGATTAGTAACCGCCCAAAACACCTCAAAGCAGGTATCATTATTTTTATCATCTGGATTGGCTCAGTCCTTCTTCTTACCACCATGACTATCCTACAATCTACATTGACTGGTGCAATATGCGTATTTGTAGCTATGTGTGCAGTAGAATATATTCAAAAAAGCATTGGTGGAAAATGGGACTGGCTAGACATTTTGGCCGGAGTACTCCTTCCTGTAATTGCGGTTCTGATTATTTACCTGTATGGAGTTTTTAAATGATATCGTCAATACAATCAGTAGTATTCTTTCTTCAATTTTCCTCCCGCTTATAGGAGTATTCATGTTTCACGACGCACGGCGTAGAAAAGAGGAAGCAACAGCTCAAAAGGAAGAAGCAATTGCTCGTAAAGCCGAAACGGACAACATTACCAGTTATGCTGCAGAATGGAAAGAACTTTATGAAAAAAAAGAAGCTAAAGTACAAGAGCAGGACAAAAAGATAGACCAGCTTTATGCGGAAAAGAATGAAGACCGCCTACGAATTCGCGAGCTCATGGAGAAAAATACAACATTGGAGTTAGAGAATCAAAAGCTGATTGTAAAAAGATGTGACGTAAGAGGATGCGGTAAAAGACAACCGCCCAATGATTATTAACTATAAAAGCAAGTTTTTATGACAACACAACCACGAGGCCTGCGCAACAACAATCCAGGCAACATCCGTAACTCAGATGCGACAGACTGGCAGGGAGAGGTTCCTGCATCTAAAAAACAAGACAACTCTTTCGAAGAATTCGAAGACATGGCCCATGGTTACCGGGCATTAATCAAGCTGCTGCAGAACTACCGCCGGAAATACGGATGCCAGACGATTGCCGACTTCATCAGCCGATGGGCACCCAGAACCGAGAACAACACATCAGGCTACATTTCACGCGTATGCCAGGAGATGCAGGTACCGACAACCTACGTCCCGAACGTGGAGGACAAAACGACCATGTGTGCCTTTGCGGCTGCCATTTCTCAGGTAGAAAATGGAGTTCCGGCTGTAATGGCAGATGTAGAAAAAGGATGGGCATTGTTATGAGAGCTTTAATCATACTTTTTTTCTTCTTTGTGTGTGGTTCGGTGTTTCTCGGGTGTAAATCCGGGAAGCACCTTACTTCAGACAGTCACACACAGATCATCGTGCATGACAAACTGGTGCCGGTATTCCGCCCGGCTGATTCCGCATCCATCCGGGCCTTGCTGGAATGCGACTCGAACGGTCGCGTCGTCCTTTCTTGGTTGGACATGGCACAATCCGAAAACGCACGTCTACGGTTCAAACTGGATTCCATGGGCAACCTAATGACAGACTTTAAGGTACCTTCAGATACGATATTCATTCCAGGAAAAGACAGTACAATCATTCAAAAATCAGTGCAGACGATAGAAGTGGAAAAGAGGCTTACCCCATGGCAGAAGTTCTGCATGGTATTCACCATCGTAGTGCTTATCCTCTTTGTGCTGTTTGCAGTATACAAAATTCGTGTAATCTTAAACAAGAAATAATATGGCTATAGACCAGGTAGCAACCGTCGAGGTCCGCGTAAACGGTGAAGAAGCAAAGCAGGAGCTCAAGAATCTGGAAACGATTGCGTCCGGATTAAAAAAGGAACTGGCAGATGCTTACCAAGCCGGTGATACATCTAAAATCAAGCAGGTCACTTCCGAGCTTCGGAAAACGGAAGCTCAGATTAAGACGTTGAAGAAAGATACCACGGCGCTTACCGAGGTAATGAATAACCTCGACAAAGCCACACCTAAAGAACTTCGTGCCACCCTGACAGCCATCAACCGCCAGTTGAACAGCGGCCATATTAAGCGAGGTTCTGCAGAGTGGAAATACTACCAGCAGCAAGCCAAACTGGTGACGGCCGAGCTTCAGAAGATAAAGACTGAAGTACAGGAGACAGAAGGATGGTTGTCCCGTTTCAACAACGGTTTTGCTAAATGGGGCGGCTTGTTGGCGACGGGTGCAGCCACCATCACGGGTGTATCTATGGCCCTGAATACCCTTCGCAACAACCGCGACTCCAAGGAATCCTCCCAGGCAGAGTTGAAGGCTTTGACCGGACTGGATGATGAATCTATCCAGTGGCTTACAAAACAGGCCGAGCAACTGTCCACTACCATGGACGAGTCCGGCCTGCGCATCCGTCAGTCATCCGACGAAATTCTTCAGGCATACATGCTCATCGGTTCCAAGAAACCGGAACTTCTAAAGGACAAGGAAGCCCTGAACGCCGTCACTATCGAAGCCATGAGACTGGCCGCAGCTGCCAAAATCGACCTAAAGGATGCCGTAACGGCCACCACCGTATCACTTAATATGTACGGAGAATCAGCCGACCAGGCAGCCCGCTATGTGAATGTGCTGGCCGCCGGTTCCAAAGAAGGTGCAGCCGATGTTTCCGCTCAGGCTGCATCCATCAAGAATGCGGGTGTAGCCGCCTCCGGTGCTGGGGTAAGCATCGAGCAGCTGCAGGGTACCATTCAGATGCTGGCAGAAAAAGGACTGGAGGCAGAACCGGCCGGTACCGCACTCCGTAAGTTCTTCTTGGTACTGCAAACCGGACCGGATGAAACCAACCCGAAGGTAGTAGGCTTGCAGACTGCACTCGAGAACCTGAACAAAAAGTCACTGACAGCGGCACAAATCCAAACCATGTTCGGCGAAGAAGCCTATTCTGCCGCCACTATCCTGATAGACAATGCGGATAAAGTACGCCAATACACCGAAGCTGTCACAGATACGAACATCGCCATGGAACAGGCTGCCATCAACTCCGACACCAACGAGGCTAAAATGGCACAATACCGCAACAGCATCAAGGAAGCCGGAATCGAACTGATGGAGCGGCTTAACCCATCGTTGTCACTGCTTACCGGCTGGACGACAAAAATCATCGTGGCCCTCCCTACCCTGATTGACTGGTTTATCAAATACAAGGCGGTACTGATAGCATCCGGTTCCGCACTGGCCGCATATAATATTGCGGTCAATGCGGCCACCATCTACACCAAAGCGTATAACCTGATAGTCAAGGTCGCAACCGTATCGACCAATGGATTTAATAAAGTACTGAAGCTGAATCCGGTCGGACTGGTTCTTGCCGGACTAACCGCCCTTGTAACATACATATCCACTAAGCTCATCCCCAATACAGACGCAGCTACAGAAGCACAGCGAAAGTACAACGAAGAATTACAGCGTACTCAGGATGAACTAGAGAAGTATAAAAGCATCGAGGATAGGTACAAAAATATCGATGCCCTGAATGGCCGTCAGCGTCAGCAACTAAAATCGGATGCAGAATCCGAACTGGCTATCATCGAAGATAAGTTATCAAAAGAAGTGATAGCTTACCGCAAGTATTATGATGAACAAAAGAAGATTATCGAAGCCCGTACCGATATAGACGAATCACAGCGTAAAGCCTTGCTTCACTCTCTGGACAACCAGGCAGAAGAAAAAGCTGAGTCCTTGCTGGAACTGGACAGACGGCAAAAGGAGCTGAAGAAAATAATCAGCTCCATACCAGAGGATAAAAATACGAATATCACTACAACCATTACAACCAACGAAAAGACAGTCAAAACAAACAAAGAAAATCCCCAGATAACAGCAGAAAACAAGCGTTATTACGATGAACTGGCCGATTTAAAACGTACCTATCTGGCCAGTGACGAGATGACACAGCAGGAATACACCCGTTTCATGGAAGACCTGGAGATGCGTCACCTCGAGAATATGATGGCCATCGCCGGACTGGAACCGGAGAAACGCCAGCAGATTGAACAGAAGATTCTCGAAGCACGAATCAAGTACAAAGAAGAATGCAACAAGCTGGATGAAGAAGATGCTAACAAAGCATCTGAAGAAGCCTTTACCCGCCTAGAGAAACAGTACCAGCTGGAGATTGAAAGTGTGACACAGAAGCATTATGCCGGACTTTCATCAGAACAGGAATACCGTCAGCAGTTACTCGATATTCAGAATGAATATTACGACCAAGTACTTTCTTCTTCTGAAATTTCCGAAGAAAAGAAAGCTGAGATTATTGACAAAAAACAACAGGCAAGCCTTGAAAAATCCCGTAAGAATTACGAAGAAAATCAGCGAAAGATAAGAGAGCAACTTTCATTCGCACAGAATATAGGTCAGCAGTTTGGCGAAGCATTCGCAGAAATGCTTACAGACTCCGAAACATCCCTGGGTGACTTCATGAAAGCAACCTTGGAAATAATCCTGGACAGCCTTCAAAAAATGATGATTGCATACATAGCTGAAACGCAAATGAAAAATATTGCAACCTTAGGTTTCATCGGACTAGCTAAAGCTGCAGCCGAAATTGCATTAATCACTGCGGCCTTCCAAACAGCAAAGGCTGTAATAAATGGCTTTGAAGAAGGTGGCTACACCGGCTTCGGAAGACATGACGAACCCAAAGGAATAGTCCATGCCGGAGAGTTCGTGGCCAACCGTTACGCCGTCCAGAATCCAGCTATCCGTCCGGTTCTTGACCTGATAGACCAGGCACAGCGAAACAATACCATCGGTAGCCTGACTGCAAAAGACGTATCAGCCGTATTATCACCTACAAATAGGATGACAACAAACAACTACTATCAGACAGCCGAATCATCCAGCCAGGAATCAACGGCAGTCATGCTGCAAAATATGAAATGCATGGAGAAACTTCTCAAAAGATTAAACGAGCCGATATTTACCTATACTAAAGCGACTGGCAAAATGGGCGTGAATGAAGCGCAACAGTTAGTAGAAAAAATGAAGAAAAACGTTACACGAACAATAAGGTCATGACACAGCTGTTTATCGATTCTAAAGAAGTGAAGTTACCGAGTGAATTTGAACTCGAACTTGTCACAGAAAATCCATACTTTACCAGAGTTGGCTCGTATACCTATGATATTGAAATAGACTTGCGAGACCCTGCCAATCGTGAGATATACAAAAATATCAACCGATTAGATGTAACCACCCGCATAAAAAGCCGCACGGCTATGCTAATTGTGAACGGACTATGTGCGATTAATGGCATTGAGGTAATACTTTCAATAGAATCCTATACAGCAAAAATTCAGATTATAGCCGGTAACTCGCAGCTGAATTATGAAGGTGGTGATAGCTGTATAAGACAACTCCCTTTTGATGGAATGTCAATATTACCCAGTGAGGCTATTAATACCCTCTTCGGGACTTATCCTGCCAACAAGGCCGTGTATACGCCAATCATCAGCTATATAGACAAGGATGGGAACTCCAATATATTGAATATGGTAGAAGTTGGTGCAGATATTACGTTTACACGAGCAAACAATATCGCTCCACAATATTATCTGCTATATTACATTGATAATTTATTACAAAAATTGGGGTTTACAAAAGGGAAAAACGAATTGGAGCAAAACGACACCTGGTGCCGTATATTCGTAGCTAACCCTTATAAAAATAGCAACCCGGGAGACTTGCTTCCAGACTGGACAATCAACGAATTTCTCGAACAGATAGAAGTATTCTTCAAATGCATTGTATCCATTGATTCGATAAATGGAGTGTACAATATAGTGAACATAGACCGGTACTTTGACAACGCAGGTATCATCTTTATCAATGAGGTGATAGAGGATGAACTGGAGAAAGTATATGACACCGATACGAGTTATTCGTATGCGTATGACAACGTAGCTTACAATCTTCCGAGTGAAGACTATTACAACTACCTCAAACTAAAAGATGGCATACGAGAAGTCTGTACGATAGAACAAAAAGATTCGTACAGAGACTTCAAAACCAACTACGACCAGTATTTTTCAGGCCCCTATCTGCTGACATCAACAGACTACAACCTGGAATACGTGGTCTCAGAATATACTATCAACGATGAAAGTGTAAAAGGATTAAAAATCGTAGACAGGTTGAGAGATGCAGGAGATACGACAAGTCAAAATAAAACTTCTTTTGATATTATACCGGCACAAGTAGATGCAATCGAAATATACAGTAAAACAACCAGCCATTACTTGATAGGGCCTGCTATAAAAAAAGTCCGTTCTGAAACGGAAAGCCAGGCAATCAATGACCTGATCAATGGCAACGCAGATGTAAAAGGTGACATCCCTGATAAATTATATGTCGGCATATATTACGGAGTCTGTGTAGCACTTAACAAGGGAACAGGAGAGCACGAAGAAGCGTACTGGGACAAAATGCCCATGTCATGCCATGATAATTATTTCATAAATAAACCTACGACCATGACCGGTTCACAATCCATACTGGAGCTACCATCATACTCTTTAATATTAGATGGTGATAATGGTTTGTTCAACCAGGTGTACAAGAGTAAAAAATCCATTGATACAACCTTGGAATATCATTTCAAATTCATTGCAGACAGGATTTATGAACTGAATAATATTTTTCTAATTTGCAACAAAAAATATTATTGCAAAGAGATACATTATAAAATATCATCAAAAGGCATTGATAAAATAGCTGAGGGGATATTTTATTTAGCGGACCAATAAACAAAAGCAACTCAAATCAGATTCCCTTTCACTTAAAAGTTCCCTTCAAAATGTTTAGTCTCCTCATGCACTGTCATGTCTGCACCTTTCAGGTATTTATTGGTTGTAGAAATATCCACATGACGCGCCTGATCACGGGCAATGACTATTCCTTCAGCATTGGCCAAATCACGGATACCGGTGTCCTTCAGTGAATAGAACTGGTAGCTGTCCGGAAACTTCAGCTTTGCCCTGACCTTATTGAAGTAGTTCCTGTATACACGGGTGGTCACCTTCTCACGTGAGGGCTTGAAGCCCTTACCGAACAGATAATAATCATTGGGAGAATTAAAGACGCCCAGGTCAAGCATCGACTTAATCAGAGCATCATTCAGTCCGACCATGCCATCCTTCCGGTTCTTACTGATACTGGAACCAATAAATACTTTCTGTTCCTTCAGATTGATGTCAGCCAATCGGATATTAGAGATTTCATCCGGACGGATAAAGGTGTAATAAGCAAACTGACACAAGAACAGGAAATGTGGATTCTCTTTCTGGAGATACTTCTTGAGCTTCTGAATATCCGGAACCGTCAGGGCAGAACGTTTCTTCTCTTCTTCTGCCAGCTGTCGAATCTTCTCAACCGGATTATGAATAAGGTATTGCTTTTCCATCATCCAGTTACAGAGTGAAGACAACCAGGTACGGTAGTTATTCCGGGTTCTGGCCGATGAATCCCGGTCAAGCAGCACGTAGTCCAAGAAGTCAGAGATGAAAGACTGGTCAATCTGATACGCATACACGATGGCCGGAATATGTTTGGCTGTATACTCCTCAAAGACTCGCAGGCGCTTCTCATAATCCTTCAGGGTATTCTCCTTAATGGTGCCAGCTGCATACAATTTGCCCAGATATATATGATACCTTTGGATAATATCTATATACGGGGTGTATTGCCTGGAGTTCTCCACATTAGCCCAGGGATTCCATCCGGAACGGAGCTTTACATTAAGATTGGTGATGATTTCATTTGCCCGACGGCGGCGGTCGGTCAGCTTGGGTATTCCATCCAGCATATACTTTTTCCGCTTCATTTTCTGTTCCAGCGGATCGTATGCCGTGAAGTCAATATACCATGTTTTACCAGTATGCAACTTGGGTTCTGTGTACGAAATTACACTCTGAATCGATGCGTTTTTTCTAAGTGATGAACACATTTTTTTCTACGTTTTTCGAATTCGAAAACGCAGTACGGTTTAACATCATGAAAATTAGTTGTCCGAAATTTGTCCGACCTATAAACAGACAAAAGCTGCAACTTATTCAGTTACAGCTTTTTATCTCGGCACGGGAAGAGAGGCTCGAACTCCCGACACTCGGTTTTGGAGACCGATGCTCTACCAACTGAGCTATTCCCGTGTTTGCGGTTGCAAAAGTAGTACAAATTTCGGAAACTGCAAGGGATTTCGAAAAATATTTTTCCAGAATCCCTCTACAGTAAAGATAAGTCATTGAACATCTGACGATAATACGCCGCTTTTTTTTCAAGCTTTAAAGGGTAAGCCCGACTGGAAGACGGCATCCGATAGAGGGTCAGCTCCCGATCTCTGAAGTGAAACATACTCCCCCCTCCTACCGGAGGCTCTTTTGCTTCCATCTGCTCGCAAAACACATCCGTCGCTTTCTGACCGGTAGTCACCACCGCCCGACACGAAGGAAGCTGCTGAAGAAGCAACCCAATATCCGTGGGCGAAACCACCTCTAAAAACTTATCGGATGCATTATCCTGCAACCTGCGCACGCACGAAGCCGTATCGTACAGAGCAATCCCTTTTTCACGCAGAAAAGCAATGATGCGTTCTTTATCAAATATCTTTTCAGGAGTGAGAAAGTAATCCTTGTCATCAAAGAAAATGAAGCCGAAAATACGCCACATATCATTCTGCAGGTTGGGATAGAAGAAATCCATACTCCAGCGTTTCTTCTGCGGAGGGAAACTACCCAGCATCAGCAAGACTGCATTCTCCGGAAGAAAGGGCTCCAGCGGATGATGCTCCACTCCTGAAAGCAAATGTTCGTCCAACGTCATGCTTTTGGTTTAGGTTCCTTCTTAGCCAGCAATACGATGTTATAGACATATTCTGTCATCCAACTTTCAGAATAGCCCAGCGCATGCTGATACTGACGAATGTTTCCGCAAGTCTTACGTACGCCATCATCCTTCCAGTCTACTTTTGTCAGAATGTCGTGTACGGCTTTTTCCGTCATGTTACGAAGCATCTTCTTAAATACTCCCGGCATACGGAACTTCCATTGCATCAGGTTGCCGATAACCATCATCAAATCCTGGCTGAATCCCTGGAACATGAAAAGATAATTCTTTATATCGTTCACATTGCGGCAGTTGCGCTTGATAGAGCCATCGATTTCCTTGAAAAAAGTTTCAGGCAGACCATAAATATCCATCAGCATCTTGCGGCAGCGTGTACGCTCTGCGATACCAAGTTTGTTATTCTGCGTAGGAACCTTCAATGTACGTTTAAATACAGCCAAATCCGGCAGAAAGTTAATGTTACTGATACCCAGCTGAGCTGCCATTACTGCCTGATAATACACACGAATCAGTGTCATGAAATCTTCCATTCCGCCTACACGTACCGTTTCATCAGCACCTTCTGCTGTTTTCTTGCCTAATAGTTTTGAAAATATACTCATACTTGTACTTTTTATTGTTTTTTGATTTGCAAAGATACGAAAATAGTTACCAACATTCTAAATCCTGCTCAATATCTTTCATCTGCTCTTTGTGAAAGACTGGACTTTTGATGCCTTTCCGCTTCTGTGCCAAGTAATCATCGAGCAAGCGAAAAGCATATTTGCCAAGCAAGAATATTGCAATCAGGTTGCAAATGGACATTAAAGCCATAGTAACATCAGCCAAGTTCCATACTAGATTCAGACTTGCCAATGAGCCAAACAAAACCATCCCTCCAACCAACATGCGGTATAAAACTACCGGCCACTGTCGAGAGGTGAAAAAGCGGATATTAGCTTCTCCGTAATAATAGTTTCCTAAAATACTGCTGTATGCGAAAAAAAGAGTAGCAATGGCAACGTAGATGCCTCCAATATTACCCACCTCACTGGTCAGCGCCGCTTGGGTCAGCTGGATACCATCCAGGCCACTGCCAACATAATCCTCACCGAACAAAATGATAAAAGCTGTACAGGAACAAATAAGCAGAGTATCTGTAAACACTCCCAGTGCCTGAATAAATCCTTGTTTAGCGGGATGGGTTACATGAGCCGTTGCCGCAGCATTGGGGGCAGATCCCATACCAGCCTCATTGCTGAAAAGTCCCCGTTTAATCCCTTGCATCAGAGCCGTTCCTATTCCGCCACCAACGGCCTGATGCCAGCCAAAAGCATTACCGACAATTTGTTCAACAACTGCTGGAATACGGTCAATATTAGCCAATACAACAAACAAAGCCAATGCAATATAACCGACAGCCATGACAGGAACAATGACACTACTGATGGCAGCAATACGATGTACACCTCCAAAAATAATGACAAGGGTTAATACCGAAATGACAATTCCTGAGTTCAAAGGCTCTATAGAAAAAGCACTTTGCAAGGCAGCACTCATGGTATTACTTTGCACCGAATTGAATGCAAGACCAAACGTGACCGTAATCAGTACCGCAAAAAGTACTCCCATCCAACGTTTCTTCAATCCACGCTCCATGTAATAGGCAGGTCCTCCGACATAGGAATGTTTTCCTTTGACTTTAAAAAGCTGGGCTAACGTAGATTCCACAAAGGCACTGCTGGAACCCAGCAGCGCAATAATCCACATCCAGAAAATCGCTCCTGGTCCACCTACCGTAAGGGCCGTTGCCACACCAGCCAGATTGCCAGTTCCAACACGGCTTGCCAGCGAAATGGTAAAAGCCTGAAAAGAAGAGATATGTTTCTCGTGTCCGTTTATCTTAGCAGTCGAATCACCCAGTAACCGGATCATCTCACCCAACATACGGAACTGTACGAAACGAGTCTTAACACTGAACCAGATGGCACATCCCAGCAACATGATTATCAGGACATAAGTCCACAAGACATAGTTGGCTTCATTTATGATATTCGTGAATAGCTCCATGAAATTTATTAATCAGATTTGAGTTTAAAATAAAATGTATGCTCTCTGAATACCGGTTCCACCAAGTCAAAACGAATAAAATCTGCCAGCAAGCCAATCACCAGCTTCCGCGGAAGCCCTGAAAGCCTGACACACTTATTCAACGTCAATTCGCCGTGCTGCCCCACCAGGTTTAATATAGACTGCTCTTTCTCTGTATAAGTCACTACCACTTCTTTTTTATTGTGAAACCACACGTTCAAGTGGACCGGAGTGGCCAAGATTGTTTCATCTTTAATGCGCAAGTAAGCCTTGGGACGATTGTCTTCATCGAGGGCATAGACAGGCTTCTCCTTGCTTTCGGGAACATAAACCTCCAGCACATCTTTTCCTTCCACCTTATATAATCGGTTATCAAGTTGTAGGGAAGGCTTACAATACATTGTAGCTGCAGCTTCTATCATGTAAAGCTCCTCTTCCGAACGTATTCCTGCTATTTTTCCGTTATCTTTTACTCCTATAAGCAACCTTCCCCCTCCGGTATTGGCAAAAGCCGACAAGCTCTTCGCTATTTTCCGGGCATCGGAAATGGCAAACTTGAAATCCTGATGCACATGTTCACCTTCAGTAATGAGTTGTTGTATATAATCCGCGTCTGTAGTCTGTTTCATTACCGGAACAACTCAATCACAATGTTTATGTGTCATGATGTCGAGCACCAGCTTGTCGGTCTCGTTCATGCCTTCAGAACCGATTTTCGTCAGATTACGGATACTGAAATCCACATTGTCTTCAATAATACCTTCTACTGAAGTCACACACTTTCCTTCCATGGCCAGGATGGCAGAGAACACAGCGGTAGATACCCCACTGGTCAATTTCAAAGCACAGCTTGGCTTGGCCCCGTCGCAAATCATACCTGTCAGATTAGCAATCATGTTCTGCACGGCATAAGCTACCTGCTTATACTCCCCTCCCATCAGGTAAGTAATTCCGCAACTGCTTCCTGTTGCTGCCACGACACAACCGCACAAAGCCGACAGACGTCCCAGATTCTGCTTGATGTAGATAGCTGTCAGATGACTAAGCACCAAGGCACGAATCAGTTCTTCTTCTGTCTTATGATTCTCTTCCGCAAAAACAACAACCGGAAGCGTGGCAGCAATTCCCTGGTTTCCGCTACCGGAATTACTCATCACCGGAATCATGGCTCCTGCCATACGGGCATCACATGCAGCAGATGTGTACGAAAGGATATGTGTGAATGTATTGCTTCCCATGATACTCTGTTCGCTGCGGCTACCCTGCAAGGTTTTTCCCAGTTCATGCCCGTAATTTCCTTTAAACGAACGTTCCGCCGCCTGTAAGTTCAGGCGTTTGGCCTCCAGAATAAAGCGAATCTCATCCAGCGGAGTTGTAGTAGCAAAGTCATACACTTTGCTCAGGTTCAATTCCACTTCTTCTGTATCTGCTTCAGCTCCCGCCTTGGTTCTATGATCGAACAAAACCTGACCGTTCCGCTCTGCATACACAAAGTTTGTATGCCCTCCGCTGATGATAGCAGTAGCCTCATCTCCATCGGCCGAACAAACCACCTCAATATACAGTTTCTCTTCGATACCTTCCTTCAGTTCTATCTTAATGCCTTGACCGGCTATCATCTGTTTTCCTTCTTCCACACTCTCGGGAGTAATGTCTTTCAGGACTTCCAGTCCATATTCCGACTTACCCTTCAAGGCCCCCAGTGCAATGGCAATTGGCAAACCAATCATGCCCGTACCGGGAATACCTACTCCCATGGCATTTTTCAAGATGTTAGCACTCAGACGTGCGGTAATCGTTTCCGGACACTTCCCCAATACTTCCGTAGCCTTGGCCACGCAAAGAGCCACAGCCACCGGTTCCGTACAACCGATGGCTGGGACCACCTCCCGCTGAATGAGTGCGATGATACGCTCTCTTTCTGCTTGTGCAATCATACTGATTATTTTTTATAGTTCTTCAATCCTGTTTGCAGGAATTCCACATATTTCTGAATATCCTCATCGTACGAATAAGACTTGTTCAACGGCATTCCTTCGTTGTCGAGCAACACATAGAAAGGCTGTGCGTTAGCTCCGAACTTGGAGCGCTGCAAGTAGCTCCACTTATCGCCCACCGTACGCAATGTACGTTCCGTACCGTTTTCCATCACCTTCACCGGTTCTGGCAATTTGGTCTTTTCATCCACATACAGCGTAATCAGCACGTAGTCCTCGTTCAACAGTTTGCTTACTGTAGGATCTGTCCATACAGCCAGTTCCATCTTACGGCAGTTCACACAACCATAGCCTGTGAAGTCAATCATCACCGGTTTTCCCTGCTGACGGGCATATTCCATTCCGGCATCAAAGTCATTGAACTTCGCATGCACTTCATTCTTATATAAATTGAAATCCTGTGTCTGCATAGGAGGAGCAAAAGCGCTCACAGCCTTCAACGGAGCACCCCACAAGCCCGGTACCATATATACGGCAAACGCCAGAGAAGCAAGTGCCATAAAGAAACGGGGCACACTTACCTTTGTGTCGTCATCATCGTGCGGGAATTTGATTTTTCCCAGCAGATACATACCCAGCAACGCAAAAATCACAATCCACAATGCCAAGAAGGTTTCACGATCCAACAGACGCCAACCGTAAGCCAAATCGGCTACAGAAAGGAACTTCAATGCAAATGCCAGTTCCAGGAATCCCAGTGTCACTTTAATGACATTCATCCAGCCTCCCGATTTCGGCATGGACTTCAGCCATGACGGGAAGAGTGCAAACAGGGTGAACGGCAAAGCCAACGCAATGGCAAATCCCAGCATTCCGATGGCCGGTGCCACGATACTTTCAGAAGTAGATACTTCCACCAGCAAGAAACCGATAATCGGACCGGTGCAAGAGAAAGAAACCAGTGACAGCGTGAAAGCCATCAGGAAAATACTCAACAATCCGGTAGTCTGTTCTGCCTTGCTGTCTACCGCATTGCTCCACTTCGACGGAAGGGTAATTTCAAATGCTCCAAAGAAAGAAGCGGCAAAAACCACCAGCATCAGGAAGAACAAGATATTAAATACCGCACTCGTAGACAAGTCATTCAAGGCACTGGCACCGAAAATCAATGTAATGGCCAACCCCAAAGTAACATAAATCACTACAATAGAAGCACCATACGTCCAGGCATCCCGAATACCTTTCCGTTTATCCTTGGTACGTTTCAGGAAGAAACTTACCGTCATCGGAATAATCGGCCATACACAAGGAGTAAACAAAGCCAGCAGTCCGCCTACAAATCCGGCAAAAAAGATATAAATCCATGAATGAGACTCATTGTTCACGTTTTCACCGAACGAACTTAATTCCTTAATAACCGGTTTCCAGTAGTCAGCAGCTTCGCCCGCAGCCGTATCTTCACCAATGCGAAGCGGAACCAAATCCACCGATGCCGTATCTGCTAACATCAGGTCCTCTGTCGTTGCGACTGCTTCTTCCGCTGTTTGCTTTCCAGCAGCTTCCCCTTTGAAAGAAAACTCTACATTAGTAGGAGGCAAACAGTTTTCGTCATTACAAGCACCATACTGCAGATAACCGCTCACTTCATATTTTCCACCTTTCAACTTGATTTTCTGCACAAAGGTAGCCGTGCCTTCAAAGAAACGAACCTGCATACCGAATATCGGGTCCATCTTGTCAATTTCCTTACCGGCAGGTTTCAGTTTTCCAACCACCTCTGCCCCTTCAAGCTTATCCGTATTGAATGTAGCCGAAATAGGAGCTCCTTCAGGCAGGTCAGTAGAATATACATGCCATCCCTTTTCCATTTTTCCGGTAAATACAATTTCCACCTCATCGGCAGAAACCGATTTCCATTCAGTCTTAAACTTTACCGGTTCCTGTATCTGAGCTAATACCGGCAAGCATAAAATGGCCATGAAAAGCCAGCTAAGTAGAATCTTCTTACTCATAAATATACCTTAGATGATGTAATAAAACTATATTCTGTAAAAAAAAGCAGGGCAAAGATAATCATTTTTCTTTCTATAATGTAGGACGCTTTACGATTCACGAACGTTTTTTATTTTTAATACGACAATTTCTAATTTCGGAATTTTCCTCTTTTGGTTAATCATAAAGTGTCCAAATAATTTTTTCCTCTTTTGTTTGCAAAATAAAAAATAATCCCTACCTTTGCACCGCCTTTGAAAAACAAGGCAACTCTCAAAAGAGTTTTGGAGAGGTGGCAGAGTGGTCGATTGCGGCGGTCTTGAAAACCGTTG
>OGNV01000315.1_pt1 | contig 48212 bp, 36 predicted proteins | sample 1573561 | NCBI WGS metagenome assembly OGNV01 (sample SAMEA2581892, study PRJEB24529) | metagenome | biome: Human gut stool | place: China | collected 2011
GAAAAATATTTGTCACAACTTTTACAGAACAATAATTTTTAATGCGTCTGCCCTGTTATAATGGGCCAACTATCCGACTGCACAAACAATAATAGATTTCTGCACTGAAAATCCTAAATCTATGCACTGAAAGTTCTTATTTCTCAATCAGAAATAGTTCAACGTTTGAGTGATTTTCCTGTTATTCTATCTGAAGTATCCTGTTTTAACTTGTTTTCATCAAAAACATCACCGATACTCATTTGCCAAGTCTCCATAACCAGATTGAATTTCTCTTTAATTTTCTTCATTGACTTTTTATTTGCTATATTCTTCAAGCAATGTATGTCTTTAATAGTATTAAAAAGTTCTTCTTCGGGTCGTGGAGAGATAAAACAATCTTGTTGAACAGCCGGCAGTTCACCTTTTTCATAAGCTGATAGCATCGTTTTATACGAAGGCTCGGTCATTACCTCGACTACAACAGGATTAGACAATTGCGGCAACCAATTCCGTATATATATATATTCTTTCGTTATCACAGCCCGTTCATAAGCCTTAAATACATGCCAATTATGTTCCGCAAAAGCATATTTCCGTACCTCTGTTTCAGGCTCTTTCAATACAGGCAACAAACTAACTCCTTGTAATCCTGCCGACCTTTTCACTTTCGCTACATCCAATAAAGTAGGTGCAATATCAACTGCGCTAGCCAAACTCTCTGTGACTACACCTTTTTTAATCAATGGAGGATAATACACAATAAAAGGCGACTTTATCCCTTGCATATTAACCCGTGTCTTCGACTGTTGGAAAGCACGGCCATTGTCCGACATTACAATAATAAATGTATTTTCCAGTTCACCTTCCTCTCTCAACAAGTTCAACACTTGTCCTACATGGTCATCAAAACGGGATATCTCATTGTAATAATCGGCAAGTTCTTCTCTCATCTCCGGCGAATCCTGCAAATAAGGCGGAACAATAACTTCATCCGGTAAATATGGCTTCGCATACTCTCCCTGTTTAAACGGTCTATGCGGATCTATAGAAGCGGCAAACATAAAGAAAGGTTTATCTTTAGGACGTTGTTTCAATGCCTTTTTCCACAAATCAACCATTGTCCAAGGCTTTGACCAATCAATAAAAGAACCATAATCGAAGCGTTTCTGTACAGCCGGTAAATTTGTGCCATGTGTTTTGCCTACAAGCATAGTATAATACCCCTTCTCATGGAGCCTGTCAGGGAACATATTTATATAAGCCGGCATATTTTCATGCAGGTTTCTTGCTCCGGTACAGCTAGGGTACATGCCTGTGAAGATAGAAGAACGGCTTGGGCTACTGGAACTTGCAGTCAGATAAAAATTATCAAAACGCATTCCCTGAGAAGCCAGCCAATCTATATTAGGCGTTTTCACAACAGGATGCCCGTATGCACCTACTTCTTCCCAACCTAAATCATCTGCTATAAATATCAATATATTCGGTTTCTTTTCATCAGCAGCCATTGAGAAAGTACTACTCATCAATAAGGCACCGGAAGCTAAAATCAAAGTTTTCTGTTTCATTTTATTTCATTCTATAAGTTATGTTTATGTCAATTGTTTTATTATTTCCGAACAGGAATCCAAACTTTCATCTTACAAGTATCACGATTAGCCCATAAGAAATAAGGAATCAATTTCAAGTCATCATTCTGAGACAATACCGGCATTTTAGGAATAATCGAAAAATCGGTAGTCATCGAATAGCAAGAGAATGGTTCGGATAAAGATAATTCCAATTTATCCCAATCCGTTACATTGTCCATTTCTTCCGCACAATACACAAACGGACCGTAAGTAAGTGCTGCACAATTTTCATTTTGCAGAACAGCAGGATGCGAAACGATACGTTGAGACCGCATGAACAATTCCAACCTGACAACATCTCCCTTGCTCCACTTTCGGTTAATCCTAATATAACCTTTTTCTATTTGATAATCAAATTCTTCTCCATTCACCCAAACATTCGGGCGTTCACTCGTTTTATCCTGTTCATATACACGATAAAGAGTTCCCGGAAGCGGCTGATTCAAGCACCACCCCGGTATTCGTAGACATACACTAAAAGTTTGTTTCTTATCCGGATTGATTGTCAGGCGGACATCTCCTTCCCAAGGATAACCCGTTTCCTGCAATAAATGCACGTTAGTCCCGTTCACCTCCATATCCGCCTGATTTTCAGTATACATATTTACATATAGTCTATCATCTTTCACACCATACACTCTACTTCCCATAGATGCAATATACCGGGCCAGATTAGGCGGACAACATGCACAACTGTTCCACTCCGTACGTTTTTTATTTCCTTTCGACTCCAAAGGATTTTTATAATAGAAATGTCTTCCGTCTTGTGATATGCCGGAGAGAATACCATTATATGTCGCCCGCTCTATCACATCGTAATATTTTGAATCTTGATCAAAAGCAAACATTCTTTCTGCCCAATACACCAAACCTATAGCGGCACAAGTCTCTGTATAAGCTTTAAGATTATCCAAATGATAGGGCAACCCAAAAGCTTCTCCTAATTGTTGATTACCGATACCACTGGTTATATAAATTTTCTTCTCCATTACATCATTCCAGATAGAGTCTAAAGCAAGCTTATATTTCTCGTTGTTCGTCAAGGTGACAATGTCGGCCATAGCAGCATACATATATACGGCTCTCACCGCATGTCCCACTGCCTCCCTTTGCTCCGAAACCGGAAGATGATCCTGATGATATTCTTTAAAAAACTCATCTGTATAAGGAGGGCGTTCTGCATATTTTCCGCGTGCTTCAAGAAAATAATAAGCCATATCAAGATAAGATGCATTATTGGTCAACCTATACAATTTTATTAAAGCCAATTCTATTTCCTGATGTCCGGGAGGATAGGTCAATTTCCCTTCACCAAAAGTAGCAACGATTAAATCTGCAGCTTTTATTGCCACATTCAAGAAACGGTTGTTGCCCGTCAACTCATAATGAGCAACGGCAGCTTCTATCATATGGCCCATATTATATAGTTCATGACTAAAATGTCCCATATTCGTCCAGCGTTCTTCTCCCATAAATTTTACAACTCGGGGATGAGATGCATGAGTGGTTCGCGCTGTATAAAGATACCCGTCTTTTTCTTGTGCGCTAATTATAGTGTCGACAATAGAGTCCGTTTTCTGAAGTAATCTTTCATCCGGATATTTCATCAACGAATAAAAAGCAGCTTCCAATGCTTTATACATATCACTATCCAGCCACGTATTATCACTCAAATAATCACCATTAATCTGGTCTGCCGCTAACTGAAAGTTATGCAAACATCCCGATTCCGCACAGCGTTCAACACAGTATGGAACAGTCACTTTGGCATTTTGGCTCGTATATCGACTCCAAAAGCCTTCTTTAAACGTAACATTACCCAAAGGTGGGGATACATAGATTGATTCTTTTTCCTGACACGACAGACAACTAAAGACCAGTGCGATAAGAAATAAAGGAATAGTCTTTTTATTCATTTTATTATGTTTTATATTCACGGCATAGATGAGTTACTACATCTATGCCGTATTTAATTAAGTGTTTTTATTTTGTTGCTCCTTGACCGGCAATGGTAGGCCATCCCGGATTCTGGTAAATGGGAGAGTCCGAATAATCACTTGTATTCGAAGTCAGCAAGAAATGATTAACCGCTATAGGATACCAATAATGTGCCATAGTCCAACGATATCCATTGTAAACCAGTTCCTTACCTGTACGGGAAAATGGACGTAAATAGTCAGATTGAGCCGGATCAGATACGGTGGCTGTTGAACTTCCCCAAGTAAGGTTAGAGTTCCAGTTTCCTGCTCCATCCTGATACCATGTTGAAATAGTGGAGTTATATAATTTAAAACCTTCGATATGATAGGGAGTTTCAATCATTTGGTCTTTAGCTCTCCACCGTCCCAAATCCATATCTCTCAAACCTTCAGCCATCAACTCACAACGGCGTTCACGACGGATATTATAAAGAGTAGGATCTATTAAATTTCCGGCAGAATATGCTCCCCAATCTTTTGACGCTTCTTCTTCCATACGAGTAGCCGCAATGGTTTTGCTATAATCCTCATCTACCTTGGCACGACGTCTTATAGCTTTCCAGTATTTCTCGGCAGTAGCATCTATTACTCCATTCTTTTCATAAGAAGCTTCCATATAATTCAGATAAGCCTCAACAGCCCTGAATACTATTGAACCGACAGTAGAAATCCCATTTCCTGAAACTTGTAATCCATCAAAACTAGTACCTTTACGTAATAAGTACCCTGTTACAGAGCCTGCTGTTCCAAATAAAATATCCGGATAACCTTGAACTAATTTAGCGTGTGTCACAGCATCCGTATTTATTAATATATTCTTCTGTCCCGGTACCCGTAAAAATAATCTTAGGCGACTGTCTCTATCATTCCTTAGACTTTCCAACTCATCATCACCTCCCCAATGGGCTTGGGAATCATAAATCGGTAACCCGTTTTGCATCAAAAAAGATTCCATTAACCCTCTTGTCGCCCCGGTATCTCCATTAGATCCACTTGCCGCTACTTCAATAGCATGAGTTATCTTCAACCCCTGATCATATTTTCTCCATAACAACACTTCCGGATATACAGACATATCAACACTGCCAAACATCATCAGATAAGGATTTGGAGTTGCATAATCTTCAGCAGTTTGTGGAAGTATACCTGTGTTCTCTGTTAACTGAATTTTATCGGCAACAATCTTCGAAGCTTCCATACTTTGGTCTAACAACCATTCTATTTCCTGTTCAATTCCGCCTGCCTGGTATTGATATCCTTGATTATAATCTTTCTCCTTACCCGGCCAATCCGGTCCGTCGGGAACAAAAGCCGTATTTTTGAAATATTTCAACCAAGTAGCTTCATACAGAGCAACTCGAGATTTAAATAACAACGCACAATTTCTCGACAAACGATTATTCTTTCCATCAGGAGCATTTTCCATCATTAATTCAATCGCTGTATCCAAATCTTTCAGAATAAAACGGACTACTTCGGAATGAGGCATTCTCTTACTAGCTTGTGTCAATATATCCCTGTCATTCGGAAAAGTTTCTGTTATTATCGGAAAATCTCCCAAGCTCATCACTCTCGTAAAATACTCATAAGCACGCAACATATATACTTCACCCAAATAGTGTCTGATTTTTGTTATATCTCCTCTGATTTCTCCTTTGTCATATTTTTCCTGAACTATATTTAAGAAATAGTTACATTCAAAGATTTTTTCAAAGTTCCACTCACCGTCTTTGTCTGGCACACGCCATTGACCGGGAGTATATTTCTCGGCAGCCAGAGTCCCCGCCTGATTATCAGTATCCTTATCAATACCAAAAGTTCCATACGAGAAATTTTCATGAGTAGGGAATATCTCATATAAATTTATAGCATAACTTGCCAATTGAGACTCTTCCGTCAAATAGTTTTCCGGAGTTAATTCTGCTTTCGGTTCTCTATCCAAAAAATTATCCAAACATGCTGTATTCAATAATGAAAAGACAGCGATGGCACATATTTTATATTTCATCATTCCATTATATTAAAAGTTAACACTAATTCCCATTGACAACGTTCTGGAGAGCGGATAAGCATTTCCATTGTATCCTTTCCCCAAAAGTTCAGGATCAAATATGGAGCTGAGTTTTGTACCCGTCCATAAATTCTCCCCTGAAAAATAAACACGTAAATTCTGTATGCCGATTTTCCGGACAACACGAGCCGGGATAGTATATCCTATCTGCAAATTCTTCAACCTGATATAAGAAGCGTCTTGCAAATAACGGCTTTGAACCTGTTTGTTCTTTTCTGTTCCGAAAATAGGACGTGGATAATATGAAGACAAGTTCTGTCCCAAAGGATGGCTTTCATCTAAACGAAAATAGTCCTTGTGTTCTTTAAAACCGGTAGACCACCATACATTTTTATCATTCCCCCAAAAATAATAACCATTCTGAAAGTAATCCCGCTTCATCACTCCTTGAAAAAACACACGTATGTCAAATCCTTTCCAGTCGGCAGCCAAGTTAATTGCAAAATTGTATCGTGGCGTTTCATTTCCTATTATCATCAAATCTCCGTGATTGGTTTCCGTATTTGCACCTGAATCTATTTTACCATCTCCATTCAAGTCAGCATACATAATATCCCCCGCATTCCAGTTATTTCCCAATGCATCTTGCCCGCCGTGAGGCAATGATGCTAAATGTGCATCCATTTCTTCTTGACTTTTGGCAATACCTATGGTCTTATACCCCCAAATTTCACCGTACATTTGTCCGGTTCTATAAAGTTTCGAATCTAAATTCAGTGCTTCATTAGGATAGGACAGAATTTTTGTTTTAGCATCTGATAAATGAAATGAGACACTATAACCTAAACCGTTTCTCAAACGATCTCTCCATTTTAAACTCAATTCCCAACCATAAGTAGATAAATCTGTATTATTTTCCATCGGAACATCAGTTCCCAGCACAACAGGTAATTCACGGGCCGGGCCTACCATATCATAAGTGGAACGATTAAAATAATCAAAAGAACCGGTTAATCGATTCTCAAAACAACCAAAATCGATACCAATATTCCAATTCTTTATCGTTTCCCATGTCAAATTGCTCGATACTAAATCGGGCGCAGAGCTAATATTTGGTTTCAACCCGCCTACCAACCAGTTGCCGGCACCCATATCTGTATTCATAATCGGATATGTAGGATAATAATTTGTCGTCAACTGATTACCCAATGTACCATAAGAGCCACGTAATTTAAAGGTTCCTATATACTTGGATAAATTACCCCAAAACTTTTCATGAGCCAAGTTCCAGCCTAAAGAAAAAGAGGGAAATAATGCCCACCGGTCATTAGCTCTAAAACGGGATGAACCGTCATAACGCATATTTACCTCTGCCAAATAACGTCCCTCATAGTCATAGTTGACTCTTCCGAAAAAGCCCGCTGTAGCCCAATCAACAAAACCACCTCCGACTACCGGAGCCACAAAATTACCATTATAATCATATCCATTAGTCGTATCCAAATAAGGAGACTCTGGAACCATTATGCCATTTTTATATGCTTTGACGTTCTTTTTATTCTCTTCTTCTATTTGGAAACCCGCCATCAATTTCAAATTATGTTTTTTACTAATGGAAGTGGCATATTCTCCATATATATTCAAATTCATGTAATTCTCACGATAATAACTTTCATTCAATCCCGAGACTTGAGAAAAAGCATAGGGTTCACCTTTCACATTGTGGTTATATGTAATCAGTTCGGAATAATTCTCTTGAAAATTCGTGGTGCGATAATTGAATTCAGAGAAGACCTTAAATGCCTTTATAGGCTCTATAGTCAATTGGATTTGATGATAATTCAAGTCTACTTGCCGGTTTAAATCTCCACCGTCCCTGATATTCAGTGCAGGCGACGGCGCAGCAAACATATAACCATTGGGGTCATAGACGGGCAGGTTCGGCCATCCTTGGCGGGCCAACGCTTGGAAATAGTTATTATTCAGATAAGTAGGACGCTTGAATTCATTTCTCACAAATCTTTCGTTCACAGATAATGTGATCCAATCGGTCAGTTTTGCAGAGAACTTAGCATTAAGTGAATAACGTTTTGAAAAATCTGCATTAAAGTTCATGAACCCATCCCGGTGATTATAATTCCCGGATGCATAATAATTAATCCTGTCACTGCCACCTGATACGCTCAAATTGTGTTCCTGTGAAAAAGCGACATCCTTGTACATGACATCATACCAATCCACATTTGCATTAGCATCTTTATATGATCCCCACACATTCGGATTCTTGGGGTCAGGAATTGTAGTTGTAGTTATTTTCCCGTTTTGATAATCCAATACCCGCTGGAGTACATCTTCTTGGAAAAAAAGTCCTTTACCTTGATTTATTTGGGCATCATTCAAAAAAGTCATAAACGTATATGAATCCATCATCGACGGCAAATTGGTAGGAGAGCTCCAACGCAGATTAGCCGTATAATTTATATTAGTACGTCCTTGACTCCCCTCTTTCGTCTTTATCAGAATCACACCGAAAGGAGCACGAGATCCATATATTGAAGAAGCCGCCGCGTCTTTCAATACAGATACACTTTCTATATCTTGTGGGTTGAGAGTATTTATATCTCCCTCCATTCCATCAATCAATACCAAGGGACTTCCCTCCGAACCTTTGCCAATCGTACCAAGACCACGGATGTTCAAATCAGGATTACTGTCCAAGCTACCACCATTGGTATATACGTTCAAACCCGGAAGTTCTCCCTGCAACATTTCAGTTGCAGACGAGTTTGCTCTTGATATGAAAGCGTCACTACTCACCATGGCAACCGCTCCTGTCAGGTTCTCTTTCTTTTGGGTTCCGAAACCAACAATTACAACTTCTTCCAATGCTTGAGTATCTTCCTTCAACACAATCCGATACTCAGAATTAGTTTTCACTATAAAATCAGAAGTTTGATATCCGATGTAAGAGACTTCCACTTTATTTCCCAAACTCACAGTTATAGTAAATTTCCCTTCAAAATCAGTGATTGTTCCGTTATCACTTCCTGAAACTTTAACAGTTGCTCCGATCACTCCAGCCCCTGTATCATCTACAACGATACCAGATATCTTCTTCGTTTTGGTTTGTAAAGGACTTTGTTTTACAGTTCTTTTCATAATCATGATATTGTTACCCTCCATATCATAAGTCAAATCCGTATCATTAAAAACCTCTTTAAGAACTGCCGCAACAGAGTGATTAGAACCGCTTATCTGTACTTTACGATTTATATCTATTTCATTCTCGTTATATACAAAAAGATACTTAGTCTGACTTTCGATTGTTTTAATCAGTTGCAACGTAGTCATACTACTTACAGGGATATTTACTTTAGCATTCTGTGAGTTTGCATTATTGGCAAACAAACTTGAGGTAAACAAAATGGTTAACAATAAACATAGTTTCATAATTCGAAGAAAATATTTTAGATTATAAGGCACAATGTATAGCTTGTACAAATTATTTTTCATATATTTGTAATGGTTTTAGTTTAGTACTTAGATTATTAGTTGACTCCAAAGGCTATTCAAAACCTTTTAGCCGGAAAAGATGTTGGCGCATCATCCGGCTTTTTTTATGTATTTTCATTTATCCATAGGCTATTTCTATTTAATGATGATTATTTTTTTATCCACAACATTCTGATAAGTGAACCGATGTCTTAATTGAAGTACTTTTAAGATATGTTCGACTCCATCGATTGTTCTGAATTTACCTGTAAACTTATAATTCAAAAGTTCTTTATTATAAACTTCTATCTTGATATTATAATATAGCTCCAGCTTGGCAAAAATCTCATTAACAGTTTCATGATTAAAACTCATAATTCCATCCTTCCACATAAAATGGTCTATATTAGCAATCATTCCTTTATAATTTTTTCCATCTTTACTGTATACCCTCATTTTAGGCTTCAAAGCAACACGTTCCTTCGAAGGAGTTGTTACCATTACTTCACCTTTTAATAAAGAAGTCTCAAAAAAATCAGAGTGATTATAAGCTATTACATTAAATTCTGTTCCCAACACCTCTACATTATATCCTTTGGCCTGTACTATAAAAGGATTTGATTCATTCCGGGTAACAGAAAAAAAAGCTTCTCCTTCCAAAGTTACTATTCTATTTTTAGCTCCAAAACGAACCGGATAGGTCAGACGGGAATTTGCATTAAGCCACACACGGGTTCCGTCAGACAACTGCAATTCTGCCCTTTGCCCTTCCGGCGTGTAATAAGTCTGATATTCATTGTCCTTGCTAAATGAGTAATACTTTATCCCCACTAATGTAATAACTACAATTGCGGCTATCTTCAAGCATTCCAGTACGACTTTCTTTATTGTACCTGCAGAATTTCTCATAGAAGATACTTCTTCCTTTTTTTCGTGCCAAAGACTGAGGTCGTGTAGTTTACGTAAAGTAAGATACTCTTTCATATGCTCAGGATCAGCTTCTAACCAACGAGTAATCTCTCTTTTCTCATCCCAAGAAACTTCTCCTCTGATATATTTATATAATTTCTCCTTTTCCATTTTATCCGACTCCATATTTTTATCCTCCTTATATATAAAACGACTCATATCTTCAATACCCTAAATAAAAAAAGAAATTCCTCCCCAAAAGATGATTTTTATCAGAAAAGACTTACTATCATAAGAAAAGGCAGATAGTCTTTCAAACTGATCCGAAGAGTTTTTAAAGACTTCGTAATATGATACTCAACAGATTTCACTGAAAGTTTCAGACTAAATGCTATTTCTTGATTTGTTTTGTTTGAAAAACGGCTTAACTCAAAAATTTCACGAGTTTGCTTAGGCAATGTTTGCAATGTTTTAGTTATAATTTCATGAATTTCCGTTGATAACAATTCTTCAGAATCGCATGCCTCCAAAGTAGATATACGAATCCGAAGTTCCCTTTGATAAATATCGGCCATATTTTGCAAGAAATCCTCTTTTACAATCTCATGTTTCAGGTAGTCCAGTGAACGGTTCTTAAGCATAGTCAGCAACATACCTTCAAAAGAATCAATGGGACGCTCCTTCAAAATTTCCCATAGCTTTATCAATACATCCGAAACAATATCCTCCGCTACCATTTCATCATGCACATAAGACTTTGTAAACAGAAAAGCCTTTCTATAATATGTAGTATATATACTATTAAAATCCATCCTGACAGAACTTCCCTTTTGCAGATGCCCGAATACATCTGTTTTCATCCACCCAGCGCCCACGATACCAGGAACAAGGCTTGAATTCGTCATTCAGTTCTTTCATTTTAGAAGCCATTTGTTGCCTTTTCCCGACCAGTATTTCAGCAAATTCCGGTTCCGCAACCAAGTTTTTAGTCTGTTTCGGGTCATTAACGTTATCAAACAAAAGTTCCTTACCGTCTACCAGATATTTTGCATAGGTATACCGCTTGTCACGCACAGCTCTCCATTCGTGTCCGTCTTTCCATTGGAATGTATGCCCCATTCCCTGCATAAAAGCAAAATCGGGTTCCTCACACTTTTTCCCGAAAGCCAGAGGCGACAAATCCATGCCTTCCACCGTTTCGGGTACAGGAAGCTGCATCATTCCCAATAATGTCGGCATAATATCCGGCGTGTTCAGACAAGCGTCTATTTCCTGTCCAGGCTGTATTTTTCCTTTCCAGCGTACCAGAAAAGGAACCTTGGCCGCACTATCATAGAATATCATCTTGAATATACGTCCATTTTCTCCAAACATCTCTCCATGATCAGAAAAGAATACAATAATCGTGTTCTCATCCAATCCCAACTCGCTAACTTTATCCATTAATTCACCCATATAATCATCAATGCTGGATACCATGGAATAATAAACCCGTTTCATTTCGGGAATGTTTTTCTTCCAATAGTTCACCCATTTCTGAGGATTTGCATTCCGATCCATATATTTATCAGGAACATCACTCCAGTTGGAAGGCAATGTAAAAGGAGCATCCTTGTAGCGGTTATAGTATTTTGCAGGTACATTATCTTTTGTCCACGGGTCATGAGGAACACCTACCGAAAGAAACAATGCAAAAGGTTTCTTTTCGTCATGAAGCCGCTCCAATGAATGGATTGCCATTTTAAACTGCTCTTCCGGTTCATAGGTTCCTTCGCCATAATAAATCTTCTCTTTCTTGTCTTCATAATAATATGAGTTCATGTTATTATGATGAAAGTTATACGCCTTCCATTCGCCGTCAAATCCTAGGCGATCAGGTCCTTTGGGGATGAAAGCACATTCATCCTGATGATGATCGGAGCAGGTTCCGTAAAGATGCCATTTGCCTATATAGGACGTATTATATCCATTTTCTGTCAGCACATGTCCCCAAGCACGTTGATTGGGATTCAAACGTAACTCATTGATGACCATTCCCGTACTTGTGGAGTATTTTCCGGTAAAGAGAGAAGCTCTCGCAGCCGCCGAGACGGGAGTAACGGCAATCGCATTCGTAAAATCCGCACTTTCGGATTTAAAGCGGTCAATATTCGGGGTTTTCGCAATTTCATCTCCGCGGCAGCCAAAAACATCATTCCGCAATTGGTCTGTAATCACAAAAATCAGGTTCGGGTGTTCTTGTTGTTTCTGCTGCGCAGCCATCGGCACACCAGTAAGCAATGATAACCCAATAAATAAATTCCTTTTCATAGCATAAAATATAAATTAACCATTCGTATTATAATCTGTTATCTCTTCCTCTTTCTCTTGATACAACTTATCGGGATTCTCAACCAATAAAAGAGCCATCGGCGCAATCCCCCGGTTTTCCCACATAAAGTAAGGTACAGCTTTAAAATGCGTCTTTGCATCACCGACCACCCCCGTTCCTTCCAATACCATCGTACCACCCAATGTACTTTCCGAGTAAGCAGCTGTCACCTCATTCTGCGCCGGCAACACCATAGAAAGGATATCAAAATCATTGTCAACCCCTTCCAGACAATATAGCAAAGGGCCTCTCATCAAAGCTACACGTCCTCTATTTGCTTTAATTTTTGCATCAGTATACACCCGTCGGACACTCATATCAAACGCAACATCAATCTTGTCTCCCTTTTTCCAGTCACGTTCCAAGGTCAGATATCCTTTCTCACTGACAGGAACTTTTATTTCTTTACCATTGAGCCGTAATGTATATCCATTCTCCTTACCCGTCTCATAATAATAAGGAGAATCAACAATATGATTCTTTTTCAGCCATTGCGGCAAACGTATGTGCAAAGCAAAACGAGCGTCCGCCTCTATCCGGAATTCCGACTTACCTTGATAAGCATAATCCGACAATTGCCGCAAAGCCACTTCTTTTCCTTTCAAACGGGTTCGCAGATGACTTCCTACAAATTGATTGACATAGACACCTCCTTCATCCTTCGCATATATCCAACGACCGATTCCGGTAATAAACCCCGGTAACTTCGAAGGACAACAGAACAGATAAGTCTCTCTGACCCCCGAATGCTTGTTCTTCCGTTTCTGACCGTCTATATTAATCTTATTGGAATAGAAAAACTTCGTTCCATCCAGACTGATGCCGGATAAAGCGCTATTGAACATTTCCAATTCGACCAAAGCTGCATATTTGGCGTCCGCCGACAATAAATTCAGCCGATGATTCCATTGTGCCTGGGCGATGTTGGCACAACATTCACTATACGTAGGCGCAACAGGCAAGTCGTACATTTCCCCGTGCTGTTCCGCTTTTGTACCATTCCCCGTTCCACCATGCAGATACATCTTTCCCTGCACGATACTCTTCCACAGCCTGTTTATTCCACTGGTTAAATCTCCGGCACCCGTTGCCCGTATCACATCTGTCGCACCGGAATAAATATAAGCCGTCCGGACACAATGCCCGAATGCACAAGACTGTTCATGCAACGGTTTTGAATTCTCCACCTTATTAATGTCGACAGGCCGGGAAAAATTCACATAACGGCTCATCAAATCTGCCATACGAAGATATTTGACATCACCTGTCACCTCGTATATTTTCATCAAGCCAATTTCTACTTCCGGATGATCAGCGTACGTCTTTATCTTCTCTTCATCAAACACCCGGCAAATCAAATCGGCGAAACGGACAGCCGCATCCAACAGAGCCTTTTTACCCGTTCCCCTGTAATAGGCTACTCCGGCTTCCATCATGTGCCCTGCACAATAAAGCTGACTATAAGCAAAAGGCCAGTTGTTTTTCAAAGATTTCCATCGGTTGGACGGTCCGAAGCCAAAGGTTTTGACATTTTTCTGGTCGGGAGAAGGAGCCGCCGGATGGCTGAATTCAAGCATGTATTGGGTGTGTAGATACCCGGTACTATCCTGCGCAGCAACAATATCATCAATAATCGAATCGCAGACCGCTTCCAAATTTTCATTACGTAGAAAGCTCATCGAATACCCTGCCGCCTCCAACAATTTATACACATCCGAGTCCGGAGCATTATATAATTTCAGCTTTCCTTGCTTCCTGCCAGACACAATCCGGAAATTATCAATTTTCCCCTGTTTTTCCGCCAATTGGAATAATAAAGGAAGTGTTACCTCCTGAATAGTCGCTATACGCTCATTCCAGAACGGATCATCAATCTTCACTTCATTAAATTCTACCGCATTCAATGCGGAATTCGGATAAAGCTCGTCACTCGCAGCACACGCGCTTCCAGAAAGCGTATATATCATCAACACGCCACATAAACAATACCATCTATAAATATGTCTTCTCATTTAGTATATGGTTTAATTGCTGCCCCATAAAAAGCGCAATTATTCTTTGGAATATTTGAAATTCAGTTAGTTATAGAACCCAAGTCAATAGCCTCGAAATTGCGGCTTTGCAGTCAGATTAACCTGATTGTATATGTTCCAAGATAAATTTGTTTTTTGCTCAACTCGGTTTCTTTGATAAAAATCATCGCAACTACCTAGTGCATAAACTTAGTGGCAATAAGTATGTGAAGCACTTTACTTGTTGAAATCAACTACTTACACTCATGTTCGGTCAATTATCTAACAAGGAGAGTTACGAAATTTGATTATTACTCTGAGTATTTATCGCTCCAGGTGTTATCATTTAGGCTCAGTCCAATATTGGGTTGGAAACCGAAAATGAGATTTTTTATTCTTGACCAATATCATAGATATATCTGCTTTTCAAGTGACCGAGTTATATATGAACCGATGACAAGTGGAAATCTCTTTAACAAAACTAATTTTCAATATGACAAAGACCAAAGCGACTCTTATGAGCCAAATTTATTTAATTTTCAATAACGTTCCAATTTTAATAAGACACAAGCGATTTATCACTGCAAAACTCATTATTTTTTTATTCTTGTTATGGGTATGGATTATTCATAGACCACCCATTTTTTATTCATATGTATATTTAAACCAGTCAATATCAACAAAACCTGTATCAGAATCATTATTATAACAATAAAAACCTATCCGTTGTGACATGAATCCTTTAGGTCTCATAATAAATTCATCAGATGAGCCTATAAATGTCAAGCCATCTTGGCTGTACTGCAATATGCCCTTGTCTCCATTCATTATAGTTCTAAAATAAATTACATCGTTTACATATTCAGACAAGAATGTCATATTTCCATTGCGGTTCTCGTATATTTTGCAAACTTTTCCATCAAATTTTAATCCTATATTGTTATAGTCTGAAGAAAAATTAGTCATACCCAGATTAATTCCGACAGACAATTCTGTAAGACATATTCTTACAGTAACCGTATCTTTTCCCTTTCCCATCTTTCTCTGACTGAGAATATTTGGTGTCTTAAGAAAATCTTCAGGAGATAATTGTCTAACAGGGCGCATTCTAAGATAACCGTCACGTTCTGTCAAAGACCACTTTAGATTATTTGGAGTATAATACCATGCCCATTGCGGTGACAACTTACAATAATCAAAGTCATCTGATGTTTGTGGTTTAATTATATTACCGCCGGAAACAGGCTTTTTCCATTGCCATATAGTATTTCCTATACCATTACCATCTGGATCCTCACCAAGAACAGGCCAATCATTTTCCCAACTTACCGGTATAAGGAACTGTGGACGACCTTCGTATGAATCTTTTGACTGTACCAACTGGTGCATAAACCACCAATTACCGTCAGGAGCCTTAATCAGAGAACCTTGACAGCAACTTCTGTTACATCCATTACCACGCTCCAAAACCACCTTAGATTCATAAGGACCGTATGGACTTTTTGACCTCAGAACGAGCTGTTTTCTGTCATTGACTTTATCCTTCTTTATCCATTGAGATATAAAGACGTAATAAAAACCATCTTTCTTGTACATCTTGGCTGCTTCAGCCATTTTACCCCTATAAAACACTGTTCCATCGTCCAACAGTTTTCTTCCATCCCAACTCAACTTAAAAATCTTATTATCATATAATCTTGTTTCCTTATCTGTATTAGTATGACATAGAAGATATGCATTCTTATTATCATAATCAAAAAACACGCATGGATCAGTCCAATTAACAGCCTCATATATCAATACAGGAGCTGACCATGGACCGGATATATCTTTGGCTACTGAAACAAACAACCCTGCTTCCGGATCTATAACATAACAAAACCACTCTCCATTATGGAACACAAGGTCACCAGCCCATACGCCTCCACGCTTTGAACTCATTACAGAATAATCATAATCTTTTCTCCATGAAACATGATCATACACATGGCTCTTTATGGTCCAATTTACCAAATCAACAGACTCCAGAATTGTCATTCCCGGAGCCAACATTGAAGTTGATGATATCATGTACCACTTGTCACCATACCGTTCTACATCAGAATCCGGGTAATTAGCATTCAAAATAGGATTTCTGAATGTACCATCTCCCTGGTCACCCCATGAGATTACCTTTTGAGAATAACAGGTAATATGTAAGAATGAAGCCAAAATTATTCCAAATATATATTTCATATATACTTAATACTTATTTGACAGATGATATCGTTCCATCTGCATCACTTACATTTTTTATAATCATCTTCTCAGTCTTACTATTTGGAGAGTGATAAGAAATCCTCAAATTTCTATCAAAATCCTTGAACAGCATAGCATGACCTCCGTTATCCTTATACAATGGACCTTTTATCTGTTTCCATGGTCCAAGTATATTACCAGATTCAGATTTTGCTACACATATCATATATCCAAACTTCCCGAAAGTAGACCATGTCATAAGCATGTCACCATTCTCTGCCACATGAATAAACGGTGCATCTGTTATATGGTTTCCTCCTTTCTTCTTCAATCCCATAGCTTCGCTTCCATGAAACAAGGCAACCGGCTCTCCTATTGTTGTTTTCAAATCCTTAGATAATTTCTGCGCAAGGATAAGCCCATCGGCAGAACAACATCCATGGCTGCTTATCATCATCTACATATAGAGAACCGTCAAGAGCCTCCATATCTGTAGGAGTAATTGGAGCATTTACCAATGGGACAAACGGACCTTCCGGTGATTTACTTACAAGTATAGAAGTTCCTCTTCTCATTTTAGGCTTATCACTGAATGTTACAAACATATAGTACTTTCCTTTATACTTGTAAACATCAGGTGCCCAGTAGCCATTCTTTCCCCCAAAAACATCAGGAGCAACAAAGCAAGGGCCATTATCTTTCCAATGAACAAGATTCTTACTTGTATAAAGTCTTATATGCTTTAATGTATCTTCAGGATGCATCTTGTTTCCATTACAATACATATAATAAGTTTTGGTCTTCTCATCTGCAAGAATAAACGGATCTCTTGACTTGATTTCTGTATAAAGGCGAGGAGTTCTAAGACCAACAGCTTCTATACTGTCATTACTATGATCAAAAGTGCGCATACCTTTAACACTTTTACCCTTCTTCGGAAACTCTCTGAATATAGGTTTATCCGTTTCATAGTCCCCCGGATTAGTAAATGAACTTGGAGCAGAATCAAAACACTCACCATCACCTAATATTCGTGGATCACCATCTTTTCTAAGTTTTTCTTCCAGCGTACGCAACATTTCATTTACTTTCTTTGAATACCTTTTCTTAAAAACAAGATTATTCAGACAATACGGGTCCTTCTTTATATTATAAAGTTCAATCTCCGGTCTTCTCTGCGTATGAAGTTTGAAGTAAGGTGCAACCTCTTTATCTGTCTGATGATTAAGTTCATACATTATAGAAGTTTCATGTGTACCCCAGTTCAAATCCTTATAACAAGGAGGATCACCAGCCGGCCATCTGTCTGGCTCGTAATTTTTTACTAAAAGAAAATCTTCTGTTCTGATAGACCTTATAGGATATCCCATATTATTTTCTCTTGCAGCATTATGCTTCTCTTTTCCGAAAACTACGTAATCATTAGGAGCCTTGGATTCAAAATCATCCAATCCTACAATACCTGGAAGTGTGGTTTCCATAAATGACACCGGAACATCCGTACCTGCTGCCTGAAGAAATAAAGATGCTATTTCAGGAACAGAAATCAATTCGTCTACAGCCTTGGATGGCTGTATTCTGTCTTTCCAGCATATAAGGAAAGGTACATGTGTCCCATACTCATAACAATGCATCTTCGCATTAGGGAAAGGCATACCATTATCCGACGTAACAACTATCAATGTGTTATCATACAGTCCTTTGTCCTTAAGTATCTGTATTATATTTCCTAAATGTCTGTCATAATAATCTATCTCAAATCCGTAATCATTCACTTCATTTCTTACAACATCTATATCAGGCAAGAATGCAGGTAAATCAACATCTTCCGGTTCTTTACCATTTTCTTTTCCGCTATTGTCAAAGTATGGACGATGAGGTTCCCAACAACTGAAGGTAAACATAAAAGGCTGTCCATCTTTCCTGTCTTTAAGGAAAGATTCAAAGTTTGCAGTATAATCAAGTTCTCCAAATGAATGGACAGGCACTTTTTCCTTCATCTTAATCTTATTATATTTCTTTCCCATTACATCATGAGTATACCCATGTTCCTTATTGGTAAAGAACGGGCCGCAACCTTTTCCGGTATAACCTACATGATATCCTGATTCGCTGAGAATATCCGTAAGAACCGGATATTTGTAAGGCATATATCCTCCATGCAGTCCTCCTTCCTGATTCTGATAAAAATGTCTGCCTGTAAGTATTGAAAATCTGCTTGGGGCTGATGATGGAGCAGAAACAAATGCATTATTGAACAATACCCCATCCTCTGCCAATCCATCAAAAGCAGGGGTATTCACCCATTCAGAGCCATAGGCACCAGCATGAGGCCAACCCTGGTCATCTGAAATTACAAACAATATATTAGGCCTACTACGGTCTGCCGCAAATATCGCACCACATAATAATGAGGCCGATGATGTAACCAATAATATCTTCTTGTTCATTATATGTTTAATCTTTATTTTATAACCCAGTTTCTTGATTCTTCCACATAGTTCTTGTTTGTTTTGCTTGGAATCGGTGCTTCTGTCATAATAACCCAGCCCTCAAGTTTCTTCTTTAACTTACTTGTAATTTCCGAATATACTGAAAACAAATCTGTTTCTTCCGATTTATCTTCATCTATATTATAAAGTTCTACTTTCTTTTCTTCATAGAACTTTATAAGTTTCCACTTTCCTTTTCTTATTACACTTACAGGTGTCTGCCAAACCTTAGCATTTGTACCTTTTCCTGTATAATTAGGAAGATGCCAAAATAGAGGCCTGTCAGTTAAATACTCCTTACCGGTTATAAGTCCACTCAAGTCTTTACCATCTACTTCATAATCAGACGGGGTGTAAGAACATGCACCCAAAGCCAACAATGGAAAAATATTATTTTTATTCATGAGTATTCTATTATTATTTCTGTACATATTTATACATTCTAAACTCACCAGGATTATCAATTGTGAATTCTGCCATACCACCATCGTCAACATTTACATCAAATGACTCACCATTCATGATATCCGTAAATCTGATATTCATACCTGCAATAAATCTCATCTTTATCTTGAATACACTTTCTTTGTTTTCTATCTCTCTAAAGATATTCAAGTAACCAGAATTAGAAAATGCATCATGAGCCTGAAATCCTGTCCAGCTGGCATTATCAGGTTCATTACCTACTGGATATACCAAACAATTATATATTTTGTCGCGCTCCTGCTTATATGCTAATATCACAGGCTTTATTTCCTCCAGTGCCTGTTTTGAATAGAACTGGGTTTCCTGGAAAAACAACGGAGTGCTCATTAAAGGTATTGCAGCAGTATAAGCATGGCTATATTTATACGCATCACTTCTTGTCTTGTCTACCATATCCTTGTTTTGCACGGAGCCCTGGAATTTGTTCAAATTACAATACTTTGACAAATGCCATAAATCACGAAGAACAAGATAAGGAACATAAACGACATTCTCAGGAAACTTCGGCTTTCTGTTTTCCAAAAAGACACAGCCATATTCCTTTGCCCAAAAATATCCGAAACGTGGTGCATTCTCAGTAACATCCCAGTTTACCTTTGATTTATAATTGGTATATAATTCATAAGCTCTTATTTTATCAATCATCTGTTCTATATGATTATGATTGCGAATGTTTGCAAAATCAAGCTTATAATATGAGAAACCTGCAGCATCATAGTTATCCTTCATCTCCTGCAAGCTTACAGGCATCGCAGCAAACCACAAGCCCAGTTTCAATCCATATTCTTCTGCTTTTGCACGGACATTCTTGAATCCTTCCGGATAACGGTCCGGATGAGGATACCATCCGTTTATCTTACCATTCTTGTTATCCTTTGCAGGTTTCTGATATCCGTCATCTATCTGCTGAACATCTATTCCAAGATATTTCTGCACCGACATTTCTTTCAATACATTATTCTCATTAGAGGCCTCAATGCCTCTGTCGCTACCCCATGTATTGGCTATTATATAAATATCTGTTTCAGGATTGACTGGATAACGAAGTCTCTCAAAACTCTTTATAGCCAGTTCTCTTCCATCTTCAGAATTATCTCCTACAATAATCCATGAAGCCCAGGCCTGACGATATCTGTCTTTCAATATTTCCTGAGGCAGCAAAGAGGTACCTGTATTCGAGATTCCTGATGTAGTCAGCTCGAAGGCTCCTGTATCATATCCATATTGATTTACACATTTGTGAGATTCTTTAACCAGTATAAGAGTATTTGATTCATCTTCTACAAACAATACATTAGCCCATGAATTTATTTCCTTCTCTTCAACTGCTGTATTTACTACCTCCTCTTTAAGTAATGGTGTTTCTCTAGTATTTCTATGTTGTGTATCATTATAATATCCTGCATAGCGTCTCACCAATCTTGTGGCATCAATAGGAAGGAAATCAACCCTACCTGTTACTTTATCAGTATTTTGTCTGTTCTTTACGCCACAATTCATGTATGCCATAAGAACACTTCCAGGCTCTACTTGTTTCTTGAGTTCTGTAACCCTGTCTACATCGCCATCAACCATATACTTTTCCTGCGCCTTCTCCTGAATCCATATTTCAGATATAATAGCCTGCTTTCCTTTGACCTTATCAACTATAAGTCTGAATGAGCCATCAAGAAGAACATCCGATGGCAAATCAAAAGTCAAAGTTTCCGGTTGCTGCTTTTTTGCGCCTGTAGGAACAGTCCTATTAGTGAATATACTATGTCTTAATTCACCATCAACACTTGTTACATTAAGATTCTGAACCAGTTTTTTATCAGTATAACTCCACCATGTCAAACCTACTGTGTATTCTTTTGTTTTATCAAGTCCTCCTATAAGATATTCAACTTTCTTATTGTCGAATGCATAACTTGCAATATAATCCTTCACAAGTCCATTGGCTGCATAATCATATTTTTCCTTTCCACTTACAAGATTAAACTGTACACCACTGTTTTTTTTTGATTCCCTTACATATTTTTCAGAATTACCCTTCAGAGAAATGCTTGTGTATAGCCCATTTGCTTCAGGATATGCCCTAATCTGATACTTAAGATATGTTTCAACCTGAGGATAATAGAATTCTAATTCCACACAAAGATGTGGAGTAGCAAAACCATTGTCATTATCTTCTTTTGCTGAATATGAAAGCAGCTCTGCCTTTGAACTCTCATCCAACAAACCATTATAAGACCAGTCACAATATCCATTATCGCTATTTACCCATTCTTTAGAAGCTTTAATATCATATATACCAGTTGTGACCAAACCATACTCCTGTAACTTCCAACTTCTCTTAAAGTTCTTTGTACCTACAACCAGATTATTACCATCAAAATTTGAATAAGCATCTTTAAACTCCTGTATCTTCATTGTAGATATATTGCATGAAGCCAACAATGAAGCAAGAAAAAGCATACATTGTAACAAAATATTTCTTATTCTCATAACTTATATTCTTTATAATTATTATTCTCTTTTGGATATTTTGCTTTTACTTCTTTAAGGTAACGGTCCAATAATTTCCTAAGTTTATTCCTTCTATTCGTTTCCGTCTCTACTTTATTGTCCAATTCCGAGATATCATTATGAATATTATACAAATACTCTTTATTCAAATCATACCTGTATACATATTTCCAACCGTCCTTATAAACAGCACTGAAAGGGTAACCACCATTATTAAAATAATGTGGAGAATGCCAAAAAACAGGCTTATGATTCATGTCATTACCTTTCAATAATTCTACAAAACTTTGTCCATCAACATGCTGTTCTTTTTCTAAAGGTAGTCCACACAAGTCCAACAATGTCGGATATATATCAGTACCTACGACTACCGAACCACATTTACCACGACTAAACGTCTTTTCAGAAACCTTGACTATCAGAGGTACACGTAATCCTCCTTCACAGTCCCAACCTTTGCCCTCCTTAAGAGGAGAATTACATGTAGGTGAACCTTCGGCTGAAGACAATCCTCCATTATCAGAATAGAATACTATTATAGTATCATCATACAAACCTTTCTCCTTCAGTTTATTTACTATTCTACCTATATTATAATCAAGACAATACAAAAATGCAGCATAAACTGGATCTGATTGTACAATACGCCTCTTTATTCTCTCACTTTTCTTTTTAAACCATGGAAGTGCAGGATAATATTCTCCTTCTGTAAAAGCTTGTAACGTATCAAGTCCCATTATTCTGGACTTTGCCTTAAAGTATTCTATATCTTTAGACTTTGCCTTTATTGGAGTATGAACTGCATAATACCATAAATTCATAAAAAAAGGTCTGCCTGAATTCTTTTCAATATTTGAAATCACACTATCGGTAAGTACATCAGTTATAAACTCTCCATTCTGATTGAATCTTTGACCTTTCCACTTTGACTTTTCAAAACCTGTAATATATTTGTCTGCTCCCTGATTAAGAGGTCCATGTTCTTCATCATCGCCAAGATGCCATTTGCCAAAATGAAATGTTTCATATCCATTCTTCCTGAAGGATTCAAGCATAGTAATTTCTGATGAAGGAAGTGCAGGAAGAAAGTCTGCGTCTATAAGCTTTCCTTTAGAAGGTTTTCCCCATTGTCCACTCAAACCTGTATAACCATTCCTTGAAGGAAACTTTCCGCTCATTATAGCCCCCCTTGCAGGTGCGCTTACCGGAGCTGCAGAATAGACATGTGTAAAGAACATTCCTTCTGCTGCGAGCTTGTCTATATTGGGAGTTTCATAAAAAGCACTTTCGTTACACCCTAAATCTTTCCATCCAAGATCATCTGTCAATATGAAAAGTACATTCTTTTTCTCAACAGAATAAATATCATACGTAACAGATTGCAATGCTAATGTAGAAAGAAGAATCAGCTTTCTCTTATCACTTATCATAAAGCACTAAATCACAGTTCCAACAATTTATTATATATCTCTTTACTTATACCTATTATACAACCATGTTTTGATGCTTTAGGGAATCCTGCTTTATCTGTAAGGTCTTCCCATTCACAATCATTAAAACATTTGGTTCTGAATAATGCCATTCTATGCTCTCTTGACAAATCCACATTAAGATAATAATAGTCTCCTATTTTCAATAAATTTGGCCCCTCCATAAATTTATACTTCCTAGATATATACTTATCTGTCAACCTGTAAGGACCATATAATGAATCGGAATAAGCTATTCTTATTTGAGCATTATTACCTGGTTTTACTATATGCTTTACAAATTTTATAAACTTACCATTGGGGTCATCTTGCGGTAATCGATATATGTATGCATCATTTGAAGGAAAACCATAATCCTGGAATAATTTAGGTTCTGACCACTTTCTCAAATCCTTTGACACTGAATAATACATCCTGTTGTTTGCCTTGGGATTCTTGCTCAATTTGGCAGTTTCTGGAAACTTACCTTCAATAGATGAGCCCCAATAAGCCATCCAAACATTATTATCTGAATCCCAAAACAATTCAGGTGCCCATGTATTTATCACGCCCTTTACATTCTTATTTACAAGAACTTCACGCACATCAAACCAATTTATCAAATCGTATGATGATGCTATACCAAAACCATCATTACGTTCTGTTGTCCAGACCATATGAAAAAGCTTTATATCATGAGTATCCTTTACTAAAGAGGGATCTCTAAATCTAGTACCAAAACCAGGATGGAATGTAGCTACATCATTATTCACCGGTGTCCATTTTATTCCGTCTCTGCTTACAGCCATATGCAAACCTTCATTCTGACGTTCTGCATCATAAAAATACGTATACACATAATATTCTTCTGAAAAAGAACAAATCGAAATAAGGGAAGCGCAAAAGAATAGAAATATAATTTTCATATCAAAATTATTTATTCTCATTAATTGTTATACCAAAACCCGGTTTCTCCGGACAAACGAAATATCCTTCTTTCACATTATATTCAAAATCCAAATCATCAGAACTACATGTAACACCTTCTATTATATCAATATTATCAAATATCATTCCTAAATACGCTGAATAGATAGTTCTTAATCCTGATCCCCAACAATGTGGCGAAGCATATATACCTTTAGTTTTTAGAATCGGCAACAATTCCATCCAATTGGTAAATCCATATCCCAATATATCCTGCAGATATACATCAATTATACCTTTATCACATAACGTCATCAATAAATTGAAATCAGGACGAAATTCACCATCTGCCAAAAAAATATCCGGATTATTATTTTTCTGCCATTTGCGCAACTTCAAATAATCGATTTCTGTTTCTTTAAACGGTTCTTCCATCCAATACAGTTTGATAGGCTTGATTCCGTCAATGTATTCGATACAGTCATCTACGCTATATCCATCATTGGCATCTACCAATAATTTAACATCAGGGAATCTTTCATTTATAATCTTTGTTACATAAATATCACGTTCCAATCCTTCATCATGAGGCATCCATTTTGCTCCCCTTCCTATCTTCAACTTAAAATATCTGTATCCTAAAGAATAATCCATTCTGCAGTTTTCAAGGACTTTTTCTATTCCATCTTCCAATGTAGAAAATTCCAAATCATCCATGTATATCATTCCAGAATAACACTTGACCTTCTTATTGTCTACACCAAAAAGTCTATAAACAGGTTTGTCGAGTATGATACCTATTAAATCATATATTGACACATCAATAATTCTATATTCTTTCTTTACAAGCATTTTTGAAGGATCTATAGTTTCCCACACAGATTTCCCCAGCAATTCGTTACAAACATCTTGATAAGATTCTTTTTCAATTCTAGACAACTCTCCGATACCTTTAAGTGAAGATTCAGTTGTCAATACATTAAGACTCAATCTTGGACCATAACCATGATTATCCAGTCTAGAATTTTTCCCAACATGTCTAACCCAATCAATTTTTACATTCCTCTTTTCAATATTACATACTCTTTCTTTCTTCAACTTTTCTATTTCATCATCTGAAAGTTTCAATTGTGCGTTAATGCCAGTTGATAAAATCAACAATAGTAAAACCATTTTTTGTTTCATAATATTTTTACAATAAGATTAATAGTTTATATTAATTATAGATTCCCCCCACAACTTTTCCATTCTCCTTTTGTTTCCAGATCTTACCAATGAAGTTGCATAATACACTTCATAATGGCCGGCATACTCTCCAATAAGAAGTGCAGTATGTGTAGAAGCACAATTCCGTAAAGGTGTGTAGGCATTGGTAAATGCCATACCATCTGAAATAAATTTATCTATATTGGGAGTCTGATGATTCTTAGAGTTAGCTGCCATGATTGTCAGTGGTGACGAAATAGCATTCCATCCCAAATCATCAACCGTTAGTATTATAATGTTAGGTTTATCAAGCTCGTTTGTACACACACTAGGAACAAACAACACACAACAAAACACTTGAGAAAAACACATATTACCCATGATAATTAAATCTTAAGTTCACTAGCATCCCATTAAAATCTAGATATTATCAAAAAACAATTATCCATTAGAAATATACTTAGGATTTGGAGAGTCCCGTATCTATTTCTATCAAAATTGCATTTTTAATGAGACAGCCATGAAATGTTTTTAAAAGTTATCGTGAGCAAAGCTATGCCTTTTTTCTGCCACATACCGGATAATTTTCAATCAAACACCGGTGAAAAATCAGTCATCCCCCTCAGCACCCTAACGATTCGATGTACTTGGTAGGCGACATTCCTTTCTCTTTCTTAAAAATCAGGCTAAAGTACTTGGGATCTGTAAAGCCGACCATATAGGCTACATCGGAAACCTGCAAATCAGGACGCTGTAACAACATACACGCTTTCTTGATCCGGACATCGCGAATAAACTCATTGGGAGACATTCCAGTCAACGACTTCAATTTGCGATACAAGGTAGACTGGGTCATATTCATCATCTGGCAGAAAACCTCGTTAGAAAATTCACTATCTTCCATTTGCTGTTCCACGGTTGATATGGCTTTATCCATGAATTCCCGGTCAAGTTCGGAAAGCCCCAATTCCTGCACATTCAAATCCTCTTTTTGACGGAACTTCTGAATCAACCGTTTGCGATTGGCTATCAATGCTTTCAGTTGCGCGGTAAGTACAGCCATTTCCACCGGTTTAGTCAGATATACATCCGCACCCGCGTCATATCCTTCCAGATGATATTCCGTCTGTGTCTTTGCCGTAAGCATGACCAGCGGAAGATGACTGAGAGCAACGTCCTTTCTGATTTCCCGGCAGAGTTCAATTCCGTTCATTTCAGGCATTACATAATCCGTCACCACCACTTCTATCCGGTCCGACCCTTTTAAAACAGCCAGCGCTTCCAGTCCGTTGGTGGCAGTACTCACCTTGAAATGTTTTCCGAGCACCTTCGTCATGACGGTCAGCAGGTCTACATCATCTTCCACTACCAACACATGTGTCGGTTCTTCCGGTACAACTTCCGTCTCTGCCTTGTCATCCGTTCCGGTAGGCTCGTCACTCGGACGTTCCGCTTCCTCATCTATCTGTTCGTCTGCATAATTCTCTCGGTCTGCGGGAATCATCACAGTAAACAACGTCGTTTCACCCGGAATACTTTCTACAGAAATAGTACCTTGATGTAACTCCACCAAGTCTTTAGTCAACGAAAGACCAATACCGGTTCCTTTCGTCTTAAACTTGCGGTAGTCTCCCTCATAGAATCGCTTGAAAAGCAATGGCAGCTTGTTTTCCGGAATACCATCCCCTGTATTTTCCACTTTCAACACCAGCCATCTCTTTTCCTCCCGCACCGTTTGCGCCACGGATACAGACACAATCCCGTCCTGATAATTATATTTCAGGGCATTGGACAAGAGGTTATAAAGAATCTTATCCAGCTTATCCACATCAAAATACCCGGTTATAACTTCTTCTTCCGCCTGAAAATTCAGCGTAATGTTTTTTGCCTGCAACAAGGGGTAGAAGTTCTCCTCGCACAAATCCCTGACAAACACCACCACATTGTTACAGCTTACTTTCAGCTTCAGATTACCGCTTTCCGCCTTTCTGAATTCCATAATCTGCTGCAACAACCGCTGAAGACGTTTCAAATTCATCTTCATAATATTCAATGTCTGTCCGTCCGCCTGCCCTTCCTGTTTCAGGCTATCAATAGAACATTGCATCACGCTAAGAGGCGTGAACAGTTCGTGGGAAATGTTCGTAAAGAACTTCAGTTTCGCCTGATTTACTTCTTCGGACTTTTTATGCTCAATCTGCTCTATCTTCAATGCATTCTGTAGTAGAATTCTCTTTCTGATCGTGCGTACTACAATACTAGTCCCTGCTATCACTAACAACACATAAATCAAGTAAGCCCACCAAGTCAGCCAAGGCGGCGGCAACACGGTCAGTTTCATTTCTACCGGTTCAGACCAAATACTGTTCTCATTGCACGATTTTACTTCAAAGACATACTCACCCTTCATCAGGTTATTGTAAGAAATATATCTCTTATTGGCATCTACATATATCCAATCCTTATCAACTCCTTTCATCCGGTAAGCATATCGGTTCGCTTGCGGATTGGTATACGATAAACTGCTGAAGTTAAGCATCACATTATTTTGGTCATACGTTAGCGTCAACGCCCTTGTATAAGGCGGCTGTTGCCACTCGTCTATTTCTCCCCGATCTATCAACTCCTGCAAGGGTACATTCATTATCGATACGTCAACAATCACCGTCCGGGGCGGAATGGAATCAATCTTACTCTGATGAGGGACATAACAATCGACTCCATTGTATCCTCCAAATAAAATCTCGGAATCTGAAAGCAACAAAGAAGAACCCGGTACAAACTGAGTGTTTACAATGCCGTCACTTTGTGTATAAAGAATCGCATAATCCTTCTGTGACAGACTCATACACACCAGCCCTTTTCCTGTAGCCAACCATAAGTTCTGCCGCTCGTCTTCAACGATAGAATAAACAGCATTGTCCGAAAAGCTCCTTACTACTTCCAACATCTCAAACCGGTCCGCCAACTCATTATATCTACTTAATCCTCCTCCTTGAGTTCCAATCCATAACTTACCATTCGTATCATGACAGAAGCACAACACATTGTCATAATTCAACTTCTTGTCCGCCTGACCGTATTGCTCCAAATTTCCGTTCACCGACAGATGAAAAGCACCATAACTTTTTGTCCCGATCCAAGTCCCGTCGCTATCACACAACAAAGCCTGTACACATTCTCCCTTTATCGCCTCATTGACTTTCTCAACCGGCTGTATATTATACTTCTCGTCTTGAATAGAATTACCGATATAAAGTCCCTGTTCGGAAGCAATCCACACACGTCCGACAGCATCCTGCGCCAAAGCATTTATATTTTTCAACCCCGGCATCTCATCACGCAGCCGTTTCAGAGAGAAAGGTTTACCATTCTTATATCTAAGCACATACACTCCGCCATAACGTGTCCCCAACCATAAGCTTCCGGTAATACGATGCTTCAAGATGGCCTGGACCGCATTTCCTTCTTTGGACAATTCCTTCAGTACATCCACCGTTTTATAAGAATATTGTCTGCCTGTCTTTCTGTCCCATAACAACAACACGTCCAAACGGGTTCCCATCCAGACTGTCTCATTCTCATCTTCATATAACGAAGTAACAACAGCACTACCCGATTTCTTGTCCGGCAATGAATTGTAAGCAAAAGAAACATTCCGCCTTACCATTTTATTAACTCCACTTCCCAGAGCAGAAGCCCACAATATATCCCCGGCATTTCCGTATAAGGTCCAAATTTCACTACTGCCCAGCACATCCGCACCATAAACCATAAAACCGTCTATCTTCTCCAAATCATTCAAGACTACCAGTCCTTTGGCGGTACCTACCCATATTTCATCATTGTCAGCATCATACATCAATTTATATAATACACCACTCGGCAAATGCCCGTTATGTTCCGAAGAGGGATACAAGGTATAATCCTCCGAATGTGCATTAAAGGGGTCATTAAGTCTCAAAAGTCCTCCGTTATCCCAAGTCGAAATCCACATCCGATGTTCTTCGTCTTCTACAAATCCTGTCACATTCAGCGGCTTGTCAAGAAAGGTGGTCCAGTATTCCACAACTTGAGAGTTATCCAGTCTGAAAGTAAAGAAGCCGCTTCCCCATGTCCCCACCCAAATAGTCCCTCGCGAATCTTCATATAGAGACCGGATATAGGCTTTTTTCAGAAATACAAAGTTATCTTCTTCCTTACTATATTTATAGATTCCGACAGTCGTTCCAATCAGAATCTCTCCTTTCCTAGTAATCAACAAGCTCTTTATCTTGTTCAGCAGATAGGTATCTATATTGACGGGAGTTGTACGCCCCGTCACCGGATTAAACTTCACAAACTCCTTGGTCGTCACTATCCATAGATTTCCCTCCACATCCTTTTCCATCAAAAGTATATGGTTGGATACGAAAAACGAGGGAGACAAGTAATCGGAACGATATGTCTTAAACTGATAACCATCATAACGACAAAGCCCGTTTGTCGTACCAAACCACATAAATCCCAAATTATCCTGAACGATACAGGTTACTTCATTGCTTGCCAACCCCGAATTGACATTCAGATTAATAATATCAATCTTTGATTGTAATTTATCGGCAGCAAGAGAAGTTTGAAAAGCAGTCAATAACAAACAAAGAATAAAGGCCGTGCGTTTCATAATTATACAGACGTTTTTACTATTACCAGATGTGTTTATCAAAAACAAGGGCAAATATAGGATTTATTCCAAAACATCTGCCCTTTCATCGATAAGTTAACATTTTCAGGCTACCGGAATCCTTATTCTTTCTCCAAAAATTCGATAAGCTTTCAAACCATAGTCGAACTTTATTTCCTTGTTTCTCTGATTATCAAGTTCAATGACAAGTTCATTTTCTCCGTTCACCAGATAACTGGCATAATCACTCAGGTTATATTGATTGTAATGCCGCGTTTGATGTGAGTCCTGCTCGAACACTTTCGTTCCGTTTAACCATACTTTCACTTTACCGGGCATATACAACCACAAAGACAAGTATTGATAGGGCTTACCTATACCGAATTTGCAAACTGAACGAATCTTCTGCTTCCCCTTCAACAAGGCCGGAAGTTCCATTACCGCTTTCTTGCCCCCCATTTCAACTTCACGCTTGTTTTTGCCTCCTCCTTGCCCGTCGGGTATCAGAGTAACAGTTCTTACCGATTGGGCTTTATATAATTTATCATGAAGAATGCGCATCAACTCAACCGGAACCTTCACAACTTTCCTGTCATACGAAATCAAGCCGTTTACTTCACCTTCCACATCAGTGGTCTGCGTATAAATTGCAGCACTCAACCCCTGAGCTACCAACGATTCCAAATCATAAACCACTCGGGCATAATTAGCGAGCAAGTCCACTCCTCCATCAATATTCTTATATCCCCAATTGCGCATATCCGGGTTCCAAAGATGCCCTTTCAACGACAAACCGTATCCTCCGAACTCTCCAAGAACAGAAACACGGTTACCGTTATACTCCGGTAATCCCATTGAACTGACCGGATAATTATGAACATCATACATGTGGCCTACTCCACGATCGGTCCATCCTGATACACCATCTATGATACGGGAACGATCGTAATCCATTACTTTATTCACTATTTCGACCGTATTATGCTGTCCCCAGCCTTCGTTAAAAATCACCCATGTAGTGATACAGGAATAGAAACGCAGGCAATCAATCATCTCGAACAATTCCTTCTGCCATTGTACGGAGTGAATAACCGGAGCATTCCAGTCTGCCGATGCCATATGAGAGATATGTTCTTCTTTCTTACGTGCGGTAGCAAAACCGGACACCATATCCTGCCACATCATCAAACCCAAAGAATCTGCATAGTAATAATAAAGTTCCGGCTCCACTTTGATATGTTTACGTATCGTATTAAAACCCATTTCTTTCAGTTTCACCATATCCCACAACATCGCTTCCTCCGAAGGTGGAGTGAGCAAACCATCGGGCCACCATCCCTGGTCCAGCGTTCCGTACTGGAAAATCGGCTCATTATTCAGGCATATACGCTGATAGCCACAATTATCCTTTCTTACAGATACTTCACGCATGGAAAAATAACTGGTTACATCATCCAATACTTTAGCTCCATGGCATAACTGAACATGAAGGGAGTATAGTTTCGGTGTTTCAGGAGTCCATAACACTGCTCCGGGCATCGAAATTTCAACAGTCTCACATACGGGCGATTCTATTTCTTTCACTACGTTTTTCCCATCCAATACTTTAATCCTCAATGTCCTAGCATCTCCGACAACAGCATCAATTTTCAATGCCACTTTTCCGGCATGAATATCGGCTTCGGGCAATATCTGACGGATATGTTCCTTATTGACCGCTTCCACCCATACCGTTTTCCAAATTCCGGAAACCGGAGTATACCAAATTCCTTTCTGATTCAGTTGCTGCTTGCCACGTGAAACAGATTCTTCGTCAGTAGGATCTATCACACTCAACTCCAGCGTTTGCTTACCGTTGCCTTTCAGATATTTTGTTATGTCAAAAGAGAAAGAATTGTTTCCACCTTTATGTGCTCCAACCATTTTGCCGTTCACCCAAACGTTACATTCATAATCAACAGCACCGAAATGCAGAATAATTTGTTTCCCCTTCCACGAAGGTTTGACCGTAAATTCGCGTTGGTACCATAATTTGTCAGTTGGAAGAAAAACCTTTTGTACTCCCGACAAAGAAGACTCTATGGCAAACGGTACCAGAATCTCTCCGTCATAACAGACTTTCTTTCGGGGAGTTTCCATATTTGTAACGGCATAACTCCATAGTCCGTTCAAATTAATCCACTCACTACGCTTCAATTGCGGACGAGGATAACTCTGCCACACATTATCCGGTGTCACAGTCTCCGTCCAGAGTGTCTTTATTTTATTACCTTGAGGGCTCCATGCCATTACCCCTATAACATAGCAAGTCAATAACGCGCTTATTATAATTCTGTTCATCTTAATATAGTTTATCAATTTCTACTTCGACTTATATTCTTTGAAATCTTTACGCCTACCTTTATTATAGGTATTCCATACTTTCGGGAAATACTCCACATCATTCTTATCCGCCCATTCGAAGTAGGCGGCTTCCATCATCTCTACCCTTTCCGGATACTTCGCAGCCAGATTATTCTGTTCTGTTCGGTCCTCCTTGATATTATACAATTCCCACTCATCACCTTTGCAATTGGCCGACACCAGTTTCCAGTCTCCCTTGCGGACCATCCGGTTGCCTTCATGCTCGGCATAGATATAACGCTCGGGCATTTGCCTACCTTCCACTATCGGAAGAATGGACATTCCTGCCGCCGGCGTAATCTTTCTCCCTTGATATGTTTCCGGATAAGACGTCCCCGCTAGTTCGATACAAGTAGCCATTATATCTGAAAATTGTGCAGGTTGATGATCGATCCCCCCTTCTTTTTTAACGTTTTTCCCCCAGGAAATGATACATGGAGTGGAAATCCCCCCCTCATGAGCATAATGTTTGTATAGAGTCAACGGTGTGCAACCGACATTCGCCCAGCCGGTTCCATAATGATGATAGGTGCCCGGAAGCCCCATCGTGTCGAGTTCGTCACCAATATGCGTATGATATTGAGTTCCCGTTTTTTTGTCGAAGCCGAACTCATGCCATTCCGCACAAGCCCCGTTGTCGGAGAGGAAAATGATAAACGTGTTGTCCAGTTCACCGTTCTTCTCCAGAGTATTCAGTACCCGTCCGATATTCCGGTCCATGATATCGACCATAGCGGCAAAGATTGCCATCCGACGTGCCAAATCTTTCTGCCGGTCTTTGTTCAGACTATCCCATGCCGGAAGCTCGTAATTCGGTTCATCCTGAAAGAGGCTCTCGGGCACGACCCCGTGCGGGCTCATTTTAGGATTTCCCTGCATCAATCCCAGTTTGCAAATTTTCTTCCAGCGGTGGTCTCGTATCTTGTCCCAACCTTGCATGTAAGTTTTCATATATTTATCCGTCACTTCTTTCGGAGCATGCAACGGAAAATGAGGAGCATTGTAAGCCAGATATAAGAATAACGGCTGTTTCTGTCTGTCAGCCTGATTAATAAAGTCAATAGCGTAATCGGTTATCACATCGGTGGCATAGAACTTACCTTCCTTATACGTACGCAAAGGACGCTCTTTGGGCAGACGAGTGTACACATCCGGATTCCAGAACGAATTGAATCCTCCCAACAGTCCGTAATACTCCTGAAAACCGCGTTGAACCGGATTGGACGTTTTTCCCAAATGCCATTTACCCGCCATTGCCGTGAAATAACCAGCCTCTTTCAACACTTCGGCTATCGTCACATTGTCCGAATTAGAACGAAAGCCCGAATACCCACGAGGCCAAGCCGGACGATTACCTTCCATGTGTCCCAGCCCCGTCTGGTGAGGATAGAGTCCGGTAAGCAGGTTGGCACGTGACGGGCAACTACGAGCACTGTTGTACATCTGAGTCATACGAAGACCTTTCTCCGCCATACCGTCGAGAACAGGGGTCTGGATTTCTCCTCCGAAACATCCCAGGTCGGAGAACCCCAAGTCATCCGCCAATATTACGATGATGTTCGGCTTTTCCTGTGTAAAAGCAGAGAGGCCGAGCGTCATCAACCCGCCTGCCAGTAATAATTGTTTTTTCATGCTATTATCTTGATAGAATTCGTTATTTCGTTTTTCTGTTATGGTCAGGAGCAAAGCACCCACCTTCATATTTCATCGGAATCAATCCGGGACGGCAAGTCACCTCATACTCAGCCGCCTGAGCTCCTCTGGGATTAAAAAACATGGTTGCCCACCAGTTGCCGTCCTTATCTTGAAACAGGTTGTTATGCCCGCCTCCCGTAATCGCATTATAACGCTTGCCATAAGGTCCGTACACATTATCGGAAGTAGCTATCACACAATCGTAACTGTAACGGGTCTTTTTATTGGTTACCCCTTTTTTCTCGACATACGTATCCCCTTCCGAAGTACGATGTGACCAAATAGCCTGCACCAAATGATACTTCCCGTCATGCTTGAAGATTATGGCCCCTTCGATATACGGTTCCGGAGTATATTCCGTCTCTTTCAGTTTTCGGAGTTCCTCGGCAAATCCGCCCATATCGGGCTTCATCCGGGCGATGTAGTGATTATGTCCTACAAAATATACCGTCCCGTCCGTATCTTCAAAGAGGCTGCCGTCTATTTGCTTGAATATCGGTTTATCTTCGTTTCCTTCGATATTTTCATAAGGTCCTTCCGGTTTTCCGGTCGTACTTCTTAATATAAAAGAACCCTTTCCACCTGCCGACTGGTTCAGACAAGCGACGATAAACCAATTCTTCGCACTTTTAATATAGTGCATCTCCGGTGCCCAGACGGCATGGAAACGATTGTCCAACGGGTCACCATTGATTGACTTCTTTGGATATTTCTCACCTTCTTTATATACCTTCGGATTCTTTTGCCATGTACCGTCACGTTCCATCGACCATATCAACCCGCGCGCTTCCCACGTTTTCATATCTTTGGAACGCCAAAGGTAAAGCCCGTCGTTCCAATCCCAACAGTGCAACTGCCCCGGAAAATGCCGTTCCGGAGTAGCAGTGGTTCCCGTCATATAATAATAACCGTCCGGTCCTAAGGTCGTCCATGTATCCCGCATCCAGTAATCAAACTCCGGCTTTACAAAAGACGGAATGCGAGTTTTCGGATCACACGTATCGGCTTTACCATATTTCTGGGCAAAAGAAGAAAAAACCGTGCCTGATAAGGCTACTGACAAAATAAGTGTCTTTACTAAGTTTCTCATGTTATGTTCTATGTTACAGTTTTTATAACCAAGTCTTCTCATCACTGACAAAACTTTTATCTCTCAGCTCTGTATTCGGCAAACCACCGGCATACCTTTTTACTCAACTTACCCGCAACATCCGGATACTCACTTGCTATATCATTCTTTTCGTACTTGTCCCTTTCCATATCATACAAACGGACATCGCTCCCGTCGCCATTCACCAGCAGTTTCCACTTGCCGCTGCGAATCGCCAAATGCGGACTTCTGTCATAAGGATCGGACGGTTTGTTAAATGCCTCATTACGCCCGAAATCCCACATCAGATCCGTTTTGCGCTTCGCTTCCGACTTTCCAAGAAGCACCTTCACATAATTCTGCCCGTCTCCCCGATATCCTTTTTCCACGTCAATGTCCGCTATCGCACACAGAGACGGATATAAATCAACAGCCGACAGTACCGAATGCCTGTTGACTTGTCCCGCTTTAATTTTCTTCGGATACTTGATTATGAACGGCATCCGGATCCCCCCTTCGTAAAGACTGTTCTTCGTTCCCCTCAGATAAGCGGAGCGTGCGGATTCAAAACTCGGGTCAGGACCATTATCACTGGTAAAAATGACAATCGTGTTCTCCGACAACCCCAACTCGTCCAATGCATTAATAAAACGACCTATCTGCTTATCCATTTCTGCCAACACAGGTATAAACGTCTCTTCGGATTTCCACTCTTTTTTCTTTTTCTGTTTGCCTTCCGGCACCCAGGGCGTATGCATATCGTCGGGCCATAGATTCAGAAAAAACGGTTCATCCGTATGACGTTTGACGAATTCGATACTCCGATCTACGAAATACTCGGTTCGCTTCCAACGCTTGACACTGTCATTATCACACCAGATCCATTCGGATGCTGTCAGTGCCGGATCGGGATCAGGACTCTCGTAGGTTGAAATATACTCATCAAAACCATAGTCATTGATAGAAGGGGCATTATCCACATCACGTCCGCCACCCAGATGCCATTTTCCAATATGGGCAGTAGCATAACCGGCTTGCTGGAAAGCCCGCGCCATCGAAGGAGCGCCATCATCCAGAAAATCCCGTTGCTCACAACGTCGGTTGTATGCGCGTTTGCTCAGGAAAGTATTGATGTGGTGCCGGATCGGGAACATCCCCGTCAGTAATCCGCAACGGGAAGCGGAACTTACCGGAGCAGCCGAATAATATTGCCGGAAAAGCAACCCGTCCTGCGCCAGTTTGTCTATATGGGGCGTAGGCACAAATTTCCCCCCATAACAACCGATATCACCGATTCCCATATCATCGATATAAATAATCACTACGTTCGGTTTCGTTTCCGCCTGAGCAGCCGTCAATGGCACTAGTCCCGCCCCTAGGCAAGATATGCTTTTTATCAAATTCATACTAGGTACTCGTTTTATGTTTACCAAATTGACTTTTTAATGCGGCAAAATTAAGTTTTCTTTTAAGAGAGACTATACTATTATTCAATCAAAAAAGGGGTAAAAATCATTCATCAGGTTCTTTTACCTTGTTATATCAAGACTTCGTGAAGGACAGGTACCGTAACAGGATATGTTTTTCAACAATCCTTATCAGTCTCCCCGGAAATGCATCCACTTATCCAACTTCGTTTCCCATTTTTTCAATATGAATTTATATTCAAATGATTCCGGCAGATTGTTCCGCCCTTGCAGATCGTTTATCATATTATAGAATTCCACAACAGAAAATTGGTAATATCTTTTTATCAATTAAAAAGCATGTCGATTTGTTTTGCTTTCTTACCCCAAGAATCCCTATCCACCCTTACTATCTTTGCGCAAAATATCCAAATGGATAGAGCCAGATAGTTCGGTAAACACACATCTAGTCATATCCGCTTTTTTTATTCACGTCACATGAAAACACCTATTACCTATCAGCAAACATAAAAGTTTGTCGGATTTTCCGCTTTTCAGATAAACCACCAATACAGTGCAATCTATTTTCAGTTGATTTCCCATGCTAAATAGTCGAACCCACGTATCTGAGTATGTTCTTGTCAATAAGCTGTTTTTCCGATAACAACTACTTCATATCCTTGTACCTGCAACTACCAAACCATCGTCTATATTCTGGGGCAAGATATCTGTTGATTAACTACTGCACTATTCTACGCAGGCATCATCCCGTTTAAAAAAGTGGCACAACTAAAATTGGATACCAGAAAAGCTAATTGGTTAGTTATACAGTTAGATCATTTGTGCCTCGTAAATATAGAAAAGACTTTAAAATATAATCTTTTCAAAAAACGAATATTGAATATTAAGTAATTACAGCTTTAATATATTCAAATCATAAAAGTTAGTAATTCAAATCCGTTTGCTTCAAAAATTTCACGAAATTCTACAAAGAACCACTAGTTTTATAGATTTATTAAGATTAGTCGAAAACAGAGGAAAGTATAGTTTGACGACAAGAGGATATATTTTTTACAAAAACTATCCATATCATAAAATGCATACAATTTGTAAATATATCTACTAAATCTTATTTCTCTTACAAGTTACATCATCTTCACTCACTCCGTCCCTAACCATCCGCTTATGGATTATCCCGAAATTTAGATCAATGTAGAGGTTTCATTAAGGGATTGGGATGATTCGGATTCTCCTGAATGGTCAACCGGTCCAGATCATCCTTTTTCTGCCACATATAAGCCTGATACTCCGGACTGTCCTCTTCCGCCCATTCAAGATTGGAGGAGTTGTAATTCATGTAATCCTGATCCTTATGCAGTACCCGCGGCCTGCTCATCAGGGAGTTATTACCGGCTACAAATTCGGCTTCCGCCATAAGAGCATCAACACGCGCACGTCTCTCGTCAATAGAACCATAACGGTTCTTACGATAATAGCATACGTAAGGATCCACAGAAACCAGCCGATCCGTATCGCTGTCACCGATTACCGTGACTACAAACAGTTTTTTCCTTTTATCAAGTATGGTACCATCCGACCGTACCACCAGCCCGTTATCCAGCTTTCTTTCCTTGTCGGTCGAAGAATACTTCGGGACCTGTTTCCATGCAAGATTGAATGCATGACAATTGCCAGGATTATTATCCTTATGAACCGGTACATATTTTCTGCCATCCCGGGGCATAGGACTGAAACATATGGCCACAGCTTCATCAAGAGGTATTTCCCCATGGCTTTTCGTGTCCAGGTATTTACTTCCGTCCGGGCGGGTATGGATTTGCAAGGCATGGTTCCAGGACGGGACATTATACTCTCTGTAAACATATGTACCTTCACGGTTTACCCAGATATTATATTTCATACAATATCTCATTCTTCTGCCGTCGATCTCTTTTTCAAACAGCCGCTTTTTAATATTTTTATTCATGATATCTTTTTGATTTTATATAATATAATTATTCATACCGGTATTCGGACGATTAAAAAGATATCTCCCGAATTGGTTTTCTGTTGTTTCTACAAATATTACATATTGCGCATTCCCTCCTGTATAGCGTCCACCGACCGGTATCTGTTTCAATAGCCTGTCTGGATTTCCATACTTTTCGTAAATAAGCCATAGGTGGGCTGTACAGACCTGTTTTCAACAACCATTCAATGCAGAGTCCGGTTGAAAACAGAATGACTCCGGGAATAATCCGCTCATGGTTCCCTTTAGCTGAAACAACATAAATCAGGAGATGCCCGGAAACCATAGTTCCCAAATCAGGAAACCACTTTTCTGCTTGCCTTAACATTCTAATTATTTTAAACATGATTTATTATTATCTTTCATCATTTATCAGGATGAGGGGTGATGACAACAGCGTTTTTATAAATTTATGACACTAAACCTGTTTATAAAGAGCTCCAGACCTCATATAATGAATGGACATGTACAGTTCAAAACATTTTTCATATGATTGGATATGCAGATCTGGGAGGTGACGAAGGAAGCCGTCAAAGCTTTCAAAGTGCCTCAAAAGTTATCTGACCTGAGAATACGAATTAGCAATAGTTCCTCATCGGGTTCAATACAGTTATGCCCTCTTTTCCCCACTATATACATATACAACCGTCAACCCTACAGATAACCTTGACATGTTTATTAAAAAAATACCGTCCTGGGAAAAACCTGAAATCCTTATAAATGTGCGCTAAATAAGGAAGGCATACTAAAACTGAAGAAAAATGAAGAACGAAAAAAAAGAATTATTAAAAAAAGCAGCGGCAGGTGATGCGGAAACCATGTACCTGCTAGCACAGGATTATGAAAACGAAGGAAACTTTGACAATGCTTTCTTCTGGTATAACAAAACCGCAATACAGGGACTGGCGGATGGGATCAACAATGTCGCCATGTACTACCTGGAAGGTCTGGTAGTACCCCCGGATGTTGACAAGACTATTAATCTGCTGGAAAGCATTGCAGACAAGATACCTGTAGCAAAGATTAATCTGGCGTGTATATATCTGGAAGAAAAAGGTTGTCCTCAGGATAGTGAAAAAGGAATGGAGTTACTACGGCACGCTGTCTCTGGTGAGGGGCCGGCTGCTTTCACAATAGGGAAGATACATCTTGGAGGTATGTATGGAGCTCCTGTAGATTATAAGATAGCTATCAAATGGTTTGAGAAAGCGTATGCATTGGAAATATATGAAAGCGTGGAGATCCTCCGTGATTTGTATGAAGGCCTGTATTCACGCAAAGTAAAGAACAGGGAAAATATCATCATAAATAATGAGAAGGTTTATCCGGACCTCCTGGTTGCAAGAACATTCCTGCCGAACATGAACCCGGAGCTTTATACGGAAGTGGAACATATTGACGGGGACATGTCCAATAACTCCACCTAGAACCTCAGATGGATAAAAAAGAAATAATGCCGGACGATCATGGATAGTTATATCACATTAGCACATAGAATCAACCATACAAGGTACAATCTGAGCTATCCGACACTCTCACGGGTTACAGGCATGATCCGTGATGGTAACATGGTGCTGTGTGACAATCAGTACGGTAAATATACCCTGGCACAGGCCATAGAACATATAAGGAAACAACCGGAGAATGAAATGCAGTACTGGAAGGCCAGACTACTGCCTGCCGTGGCATATAACGGTACATTTTCAGAAATTGACAGTACGCATCTGATATCGTATTCAAATGTGACGGCAATGGACTTTGACCATATAGGGACACAAGCTGAAATGACAGATCAGCGAAACTGGCTGATAAAAACTCCATGTGTTTTATGTGTATTCGTAACTCCAGGTGGAAGAGGGGTGAAAGCACTGATACTGCATGATAATACCGACCCGGACAGGCACAGGGATTTATACGCACAACTATTGGACAAATTCAACGTGGCCGGTAAGGATAGTGCTTGCAAGGATATGGCAAGGAGAAACTATCTCAGCTATGATCCTGACATATGGATGAATCCTAATCCGGTACCGTTTCATTATATCCCCACTGTAAGGGCGCAGGGCAAAGTGATACAACCCCATGCAGAAAGAAAGGTGTCGGACAAAAGCATTATCAATATTATAAACTCTCTTTGGAAGAAGAATAACCCGGAATACTGGAAAGAGGGGAACAGGGCGGAGAGCATCTTTAAGCTGGCCTGTCTGATGTGCAAATGGGGAGTGGATGAGAGCCTGGCTATCGGGTATTTCATTGAAGGATGGAAAAGTCCTACGATGAGTGAAGAGGAAATACTGGAGCATGTGAGAAATGCATACAGGGCTGAGAAGAATAACTTCGGGACATTGGAGTTCTATGTATATTAAGGACTGAAGAGGATTCGAAGGAAATGCTGCAGAAGGATAATTTACAGGTTAACCGAAGGCAGGATATATGATAACTATTAGAACTGTATGATAACTATATTATAACCACTCACACGGCGTTTGCCTACAACTAACGAATACAATATTTTAGTGCATTTTTTTTTCATAAAATCAGCAATATTACTTAAATAGAATATGTTTTAGAGTAAAAAAAATGTTGCATTCTGTTGACTGGTTAAAGGGTAGTTTGAATGCAGAGAAATATTGCAGAGTCCAGTTACTCATAATACAAAAGGGAGTTGATGAAGATGAGATCTCAGTGAGTATCGGGAGAAATTAGTTTCGATAGTTATCTTAGGTGTTTTCAAGCAGACGATGCCGGGCAAATAAGATCAGGTACTTATGAAATCGAAAAAACAATATATAGCTTCTTTCGATAACCTACACCTTGATCTGTCATCCATTCATATGTGAAATATATGTGAGGAATTATAGTTACATATAGATTTTAATGTATATTCCATTTACCACTACCAAATTTATTTAAACTATTATTTACACGTTTATGTTGTATATAGGGGGTGTCACACGTTTACACCCCTTCTGATAATACAGCCACACTTGACATAACTCGCTAAAAAACAAGGGGTGTAACTGTAATATAAGAAAATTCCCAAAATAGAAATTCACACTGAAGACACCGCCGTTCATAAAATATACACCCCTTGTTCATGTACTTTACACCCTACATTCATACACTATTACACCCCATAAAAATACGGAGGTACAAATAGGGACATCCACCCGTTTGTCATAATTGATTATTTTCATATTTCCTAAAGAGGTAACTAAGCTTATCTTTTGAAATTCCAAGTTTTTTAGCTATGGTTCCTAATCCAATTACTTTTCCTTTTTCATCTTTTGTACCTCTGCGACTATGCCACCATTCAATCTCTTCCTTTGTCGGTTCTCGTCTTGCCGGTACAGGTGACTGGCGACCGACAGCAACATCGGTTATTGCCTGTAGTACGTTACTATCTGATTTAGAAAACTTTGTAATATATCTCTCCATACAGTAATTGGCAATATAGACAGACAAATTCTCTACTGCTTTGCGTTTTCTTCTCTGGTCAGCATCAGGATTACCGGCCAGCATGTGAAGGACAATTGCACAATGGAAAGCAATACAGGCAATTCCATTCCTCATGCCGTTACGTTCTGCTATGTGGTCCTCCAGATATTGCTCATACTGCTGATCGGTCCATTTCTTCAAGGCTCTATTTACATAATCGAGATTGACCGCATACTCGCCACAAGGAATATCACCATTAACCGGATCGTGGTAGAAACTGTACGTACGCCGCCATTCATCAATCTGATCTCTGATATTCTCCAATGCAGCACCTTTAGGCAAGTCTAAAGTGGGAGAGTCGGCAGACAGTTCAGGAATCACGGAGAAACAAAAACGACGGGCAGTTCCACCTTCCACCTCTTTCTCGTTTATGAGTGAATCGACAGCGTTGGGTGTACCTGTAAACGTACAATTAAAATATACAGGAAAGGATCCCCTGGTAGAACTTCTACCGTTATTGTTCTGATATACCTCATCATTATCAAACGCATTGCGAAGATATGAAAATTCAAGTCCACCCTTTCTAGAAAATGCCTCGTACACTTTGACTAATTCTGTTTCCATCGCATATATGTGAACACCTTGATTAAAAGCAAGGATATCCATAAATTTGGATGCGGAAACATTGATGCCTGCTGTCTGGATGATTTGTTGACACCCCTCAAGTTTTAGTTTATTGCGATCCGATTCGAGGATGCGATGAAACAATACTTTATAGACAGTATTGAAATTACCCTTACCCGAGCCGCTGGCACCCTCTATAATCGTAAGCAGACTGGGAGAGTGAAACTTCTTGTCTAAAAACTCCGCACGTACCTTTGAAAAGCATATGCCACCGAATGCCGAAAGCAAATGAAGCATCATCGCGTCCTGATAGCCATCGGGAGAGGCAGCCAAAACATCCGCCAGAATAGGAATTGTAGAATAATCGGGCATAACGTACTCCGAATGAAACTTTTCAATCCACGAATGCAGCGATAGCTGGGACACACCGCTTTCTGTCTGACAATTAGAGGAGTACTCCCTAGTCTGTCTAAGAAGCACATCTTTCTTAATCTCACCCCTAGCATTTTTCTTCTGTCTGTTGTTTTCCGTATGGACGTTATCAAAATCAATCTTGTTTTGGGTTACTGCCTTGTCCTTACGAATCTCCTCATCTGTATCAATTTTCTTTTTATACTTGTAAAGACTAATGCCAGCAACACTCAAAATTAAGCATGCGCTACCCAATTTTAGCATACCAAGAAAAGGGGTTCTACCTTTGTATCTAATTCCGGTACCAAAAGGTCCCTTCAGATATATAGTTTCATTTGACATATGTTTAAAATATAATGAAGTGTTACCATGTACTACCAGCAATCACTCCGGGTTAATTATAAGATTTTTTACTCAGCCTCCTTATCAGTTTTGAGAGACTCTACCAGGGCATTATTCTCACTACGAGAAGCTATGCCGTTTTTTTAGATTGTCAGGATATTGCATACTGGTCTTTCCATAACACCCCATGATAACGTCACCCTGCCCCACATCAAACACAAATACACCCTGCGGAATCTGCTCATGCATATACAATACGCAATGAGAATGCTTTACAGACCCTACATAAGATGTATCACCGGATCTGACTTTAATCCAACCAAAACGATTACTATTTCCCATATTTTTATTTTTTGATAACCGGGGACCTTATCCCCCGGTCATCTGATTTATAACTGCTATTTACTAATGAATTCACGCAGACTCTCCTTCCAATACACAGAAGTATGACCCAAGGACTGGACTTTTGCCACAAAGTCACGTATCTGCTGGGGAGTATACTCTTTCTTACCACTAAGAATGCCGATCTTGTAATGGTCACAGAAACCAAGCGTTTCCACAATCATGGCAAACGAGAGGGCAGGATCAATAACAGGCTCAATACTCGCCCATGTGCTTATACCGGCATTGTGCAATTCAGCCATGGCATGAACGCGCTCCATATTGCTACTTGCACCGGGTTCAAGATCATCACGGCCTGTTAACGTAAAACCTACAGAGATTAGTCCCTTATGGGATAAGGCATTCTGGACAGCAGGATGATGGAGCCAGTCCGCACGCTTGGTAAGAACTTTACAGAAGACACCCTGGGATTGTGCCTCATCCATACATCTGAAATTGAGTTCAATGGTTTCAGGCAGGCAGGGATCGGACACAAAGTTGAAATGAAGGCCGCCATCCTTAATGATGGTTTCCCTATGCCTGGTCAGTTCAGATACGAAAATTTTAAAAGCAGTCTCGGTATCAACGAGTGATTTTTTCAAAGACACAATGTTGCCTCCAAGCGTACCCGCCATAATGTTATGGTCATTAAAACAGTAGGTACAACTATGAGGACAGCCATTATATAAGTTGCAGGCCCAATTACTGTATTCAGCAGCCTTTCCACTTGGTTCATAAATAGCCTTACCATGAAAATCGTTTTTTTTCATTGTCGTAAAATATTAAGTTTATTAATAGGTCGTTTGATACATCTCACTTCAAAATGAGTCATAAGTAACTGTGGAATAGATTCTTTCTCCTCTTTGACAGTTTTATTCATGACCTTCTTACTCAGATCCCGTTCCATACCTCTCAGTGATACACCATACTCGGCGGCAATCTGTTTATGGGACATTCCCTTTTTCGCCATCGCAGTCCATTTTCTGATCATACCAGGCGTAATCCTGGTTCTCGTACGTTTTTGATAAATTGGCGTTTGTAACGGCATAACTGTTTCCATATCATTCACCACATCGTTAAATACGATAGACATCTTTTTTGTCTGCTTACGTTTTTTGACAGATCGGTCACAGACCCATACACTAATAAAACCTGCGGCTGTTATGCCAAGTACTGATGTGATTGTTATTGTTTTATATTTCATAATTGATTCCTTTTAAAAGTATTTCTAATCTTATCAATTCGGTTGTCTGTTACGATCACAACCCGGACCTTCTTCGGTAAGTGGGAGCCTCCGCTCGTTAGTTGAAAAATTCTCCACGAGTATCTCAAATCTACTACCTCTATCCGTTTTATACAGTTATCCCTCTTCATATTCTACCAGTTTGTATCTGTTGACATCCGCTTACGCCCTTCCTGCATACGATGAATGTGAAGCTGTTCGTTCATCTGCATTTTACATAAAGAAGCAATTTCAATTTCCTTCTGCTTGTTTGCGAATACATCATTCTGCTCCTTTATCCTACCGTGGGATTTAATCGCCGTTATAAGATAACAAACAGAACCTAAAGCAACCAGTGCGAGACCTGTCCCTATAAAAAGGTATTCGGTTGTCTTCTTAACTCCCGGTATCTCGATAATTCGAGTAATGTTGTTTGAATCAGGTATTAATTTCATTTTTGTAATTTACTTTTATTTATTAGACTATTTATATGAACATTATTAAGTTTCAACTTGATTTGAAGTGCCGCATTGTTCGCGCGAACCTCCTTATCTAGTTCAATTTGCTTCTTGTACCTATGATAAAGGCAGTAAAGACCAAAGTTTGCAACACTTAGAATTAAGCATGTACTACCCAATTTTAGGATACTAGGGAACGAGGGCAAACCTTTGCATTCACCTCCAGTGTCATAGAGTTTCTTGATAATCATATTGTTCAACATATAATTTAATTTTATGGAGTGCTTCCATGTACTACCAGCAATCACTCCGGGTTAATTATAAGATTCTTTTTGTTCAGCCTCCTTATCAGCTTTTGGAGACTCTACTGAGGCCTTCTTATCATTTTGAAGTGCTGCGCCATTTACAGATTCCAATTTCTGTCCATCTTCTAAGATTTTAATGGTTACTTTCTAAATTTTCGAAAGCAAATATAAGCAATAAAACAAAGGAATAATCCTTTTGAAATCAAGCTGTTATACAAAGACACACCTGACAGTAGGCTATCTTTTACATCCATAAATTTATACCTATTAAACTACATATGAACTTCATTGAAGGTCAATAGACTTTTCATAGATTCCTTCTTGATTTATGAACAGACAGCTCCACCGTTGAAAACAGCCGGCATATTTCTCAGCGAAACTGTCTATTCCGATTAATTATCTGAGACTACTTGCGTCCCCATTTTTTATTAGAAACTCTCAATATGTCCAAAGCCCGCTCAACATCAATTACAACGACCTTACCGTTTTGAGAAATAGCTGCATCAATGACACCGCTACTCTTTATGCGTTGAGCAGTCGAAGTGGAGCAATGAAGAGCTTTTGCCAGTTCTTTCATGCCCCGGACATAATGTCTACTACCAGATGGGAAGATGTTGTCCTTTTCATCGTTACCACTCTCGCTTGCAAAGCCTAACTCTTCTTTCAAGACCTCCACCAAATCACCCAAAGTAGACTGGAAAAGAGGCTTATCTCTTAATTCTAAGGTTTTCATTATATCTTTTTTTATATTAATACTTTATTGAAATCCTTGTTACGATCGTATTGATTTCTGGCACAAATATATGCACAAAAAAATGGAATTACAGCAAGTGTAATTCCATGATTATTAGATATATAACGCAAATTATATGAACGTTATATATATGTTATATAGAGTATTATATTATAGAGTCAATTAGTATCTTTCCATTTTAAGATTCTTATTTTTTGGATATTCTCCACTATCTCTAATCTAATTTCTTCCGGTAATTGGATTTCTCCGGTTTTCAATGTATTCTCACTTAACTTTTTCCCTTTCGGCATAAAAATATTACTGGTTATTTTCCATATGCCGTCAGGAACTGTTTTAAGTTTTCCTTTAGCATCTTTACCATATAGTTCTTTTATAAAAACTTGAAGGGTGTGACGGTCACCATTCCATAATACAGTTTTTGCATCAGTATTAGATGTACTGCTCCCTAAAAAAAAACACAAAGGCTGTCCGGCATCAACATAACTATAAAAAGCTTGGTGAAGTTTTACCAATTTCTTATTATCAAATCCATCTGGTAAAGGCAAGCGGCTACTTAATGAGAGTTCAGTGATATCATAAAAACAAAAATCCTTACCGCCACCAGTTATTTTTCTATATTCATCATATCTTTTTTGGACATATTCTGCCAACTCCAATTCTTGTAACCTATCAATGATATACTTCTTTATTACTTCAGGTTTTATAAAACCGTAATTCATAGCATGGAATAACTGATTAAAAAACTGTCCTTCAAAAAAAGCATAATAAAATAAAAAGACTTTATTCTTATAACCTTCCCCAAAATAAAACTCCGAAGCAAAGTCTAAATTTATAATACCTTCTATTTCCGCCTTACTTTTCCATTCTTCATATTCCTCATGATACACAATAACAACAGCTTGTATGAAATATAAGCTAAATTCAGATATAGGTTCATATTGGGGATACTGCGTATTATTAATTAATGCATCATATATATCCTCCAAGTTTATCTTATTCCTAACCTTCAAACGCTGATTCTTGATCTCTTCATCAATAAAAGTATAAATATTTTCGACATCCTCTGATTCGAGTTTCTGACGTAAAAGCCTTGTTTCTTCTTCATCTATCTCTTCAAATATTAGTTCTAAAAAACTATCTAAAAAAAACATACCTTTCTTTAGAGTATTAACAAAATTTTCTGGAATGATATGCTGAAAACGTGAATCCGTATTAGATTTTAAATTTTTCGTAAGTTGCAATATACTATCTTCATTATATTCTTTTTCTGCTTTCCTT
>OGNV01000320.1_pt1 | contig 48058 bp, 35 predicted proteins | sample 1573561 | NCBI WGS metagenome assembly OGNV01 (sample SAMEA2581892, study PRJEB24529) | metagenome | biome: Human gut stool | place: China | collected 2011
ATATACTGTAGAAAACTGCTTGACACCATAATTGGATGTGCTTATACTATATGATATATGGCACACGGTAGTGTTATAATGAAAAAGAAAAGACCATGACGGAGACAGTAGTTTATGAGTGAACGCCGCAGAGAGTCGGAGCAGGTGAGAACCGATGCAAGTAGCTGATGAATGAAAATCACTCCTGAGTCGCAGAGCTGAAAATTAGTAGAAAGTAATAAGTAAGCAATGCCGTCTTTCCTACGTTACAGGGAACAGGTATGAACATCATTTATGATGGAGTACATTTGTAATAGGTGGTATAACGATTGTAAGGCTCTCGTCCTATTTACAGGACGGAGCCTTTTTTGCGCGGATAAGCAGAGCCATGGTATAAGATACAGAATTCATGCTCGCATACAATTCTGTATCTTATACTATGGCGAGCAACGCGAACGAGCAAGCGAAGCTTGTGAGTCTGCTTATTCCAGACATGCATTAACCCAGTGAGTTGTGTCTGCTTTACCAAACCATAAACAGGCACTTGAAAAACGCCAGTACTTGGTGCGCATGGACGTAAGTCTCATGCACACCTATGTAGCCGCTGCGTTTTTCACGTAGCGGGAGCGGGCCTGTGTTGGTTTCGCAAAGCAGATACAACTTACGGTATATCATTGAAAATGGAGGTAACAACATGTATCAGAAAGTATCAGCAGATATGAACTTTGTGGACAGAGAGAAGAATGTCGAGAAGTTCTGGAAAGACAATGATATTTTTAAGAAGAGTATGGAAAATCGCAAGGAAGGTGAGACATATACCTTCTATGACGGACCGCCAACAGCAAACGGCAAACCACATATCGGACACGTATTGACACGTGTTATTAAGGATATGATTCCAAGATACAGAACAATGAAGGGCTATATGGTTCCACGTAAAGCAGGATGGGACACACATGGTCTTCCTGTGGAACTGGAAGTAGAGAAGCTCTTAGGATTGAATGGTAAAGAGCAGATCGAAGAATACGGCATGGAGCCTTTCATTAAGAAATGTAAGGAGTCCGTATGGAAATATAAGGGAATGTGGGAAGATTTCTCAGGCACAGTAGGTTTCTGGGCGGATATGGATAACCCATATGTAACTTATGATGATAATTTCATTGAGTCTGAGTGGTGGGCTCTGAAAGAAATCTGGAACAAAGGCTTATTATACAAGGGATTCAAGATTGTTCCTTACTGCCCTCGTTGTGGTACGCCTCTGTCTTCCGCAGAAGTATCCCAGGGATATAAAACTGTAAAAGAGCGTTCCGCAATCGCAAGATTCAAGGCAGCAGGAGAAGATGCATACTTCCTGGTATGGACAACAACTCCATGGACACTGCCAAGTAACGTTGCACTCTGTGTAAACCCGAATGATACCTATGTAAAGGTAAAGGCTGCTGACGGCTATACTTACTATCTGGCACAGGCACTGGCTGATAAGGTATTAGGCAAGCTGGCAACAGAAGAAGGACAGAAGGCATACGAAGTATTAGAGACTTACACAGGTAAGGATCTGGAATATAAAGAGTATGAGCCGCTTTATGCATGTGCAAAAGAGTGTGCAGACAAGCAGAATAAGAAGGGATTCTTTGTCACATGTGACACTTATGTCACAATGACAGATGGTACTGGTATCGTTCATATCGCTCCTGCATTTGGTGAAGATGATGCCAATGTTGGACGTAATTATGATCTGCCATTCGTACAGTTCGTAGATGGCAAGGGTGAAATGACCAAGGAAACACCTTTTGCCGGATTATTTGTAAAGAAAGCAGACCCTGAAGTATTAAAAGACCTGGAGTCCAAGGGACAACTCTTTGATGCTCCGAAATTTGAACATGAATATCCTCATTGCTGGAGATGTGACACACCTCTTATCTACTATGCAAGAGAGTCCTGGTATATCAAGGAAACAGCAGTGAAGGATGATCTGATCCGCAACAATAATACAGTAAACTGGATTCCTGAATCCATCGGTAAGGGACGTTTCGGCAACTGGCTTGAGAATATTCAGGACTGGGCGATTTCACGTAACCGTTACTGGGGTACTCCGCTCAATATCTGGGAATGTGAATGTGGACACAGAGAATGTATCGGCAGCAGGGCAGAACTGGCAGAGCGCAGCGGCAATCCTGATGCAGCCAAGGTAGAGCTTCACAGACCGTATATTGATGAAGTAACTTTCCCTTGCCCTGAGTGTGGCAAGACAATGAAGCGTGTACCGGAAGTACTTGACTGTTGGTTCGACTCAGGTGCAATGCCTTTTGCGCAGCATCATTATCCTTTTGAAAATAAGGATGTATTCGAGAAGCAGTTCCCTGCACAGTTCATTTCAGAAGCAGTTGACCAGACCCGTGGATGGTTCCACTCTCTGATGGCAGAGTCTACTCTGTTGTTCAACAAGGCTCCTTATGAAAATGTTATCGTTCTGGGACATGTTCAGGATGAGAATGGACAGAAGATGTCCAAGTCCAAGGGAAATGCAGTAGATCCTTTTGAAGCACTGGGACAGTATGGTGCAGATGCAATCCGTTGGTACTTCTATATCAACTCCGCTCCATGGCTTCCTAACCGTTTCCATGGCAAGGCTGTACAGGAAGGACAGCGTAAGTTCATGGGTACTCTGTGGAACACTTATGCATTCTTCGTACTGTATGCAAACATTGATAACTTCGATGCAACAAAATATACACTGGATTATGATAAACTTCCTGTAATGGATAAATGGTTACTTTCCAAGCTGAATACAGTAGTCGGAGAGGTTGATGATAACCTGGATCATTACAGAATCCCTGAAGCTGCAAGAGCATTACAGGAGTTCGTAGATGAGATGAGTAACTGGTATGTCAGAAGAAGCCGTGAGCGTTTCTGGGCAAAAGGCATGGAGCAGGATAAGATCAATGCTTATATGACTCTTTATACAGCACTGGTTACAATCTCCAAGGCAGCAGCACCTATGATTCCTTTCATGACAGAAGACATTTATCAGAACCTGGTAAGAAGCATCGACAAGAATGCTCCTGAAAGTATTCATCTGTGCGACTTCCCGACTGTAAATGAGAAGTTCGTAGATAAGAAGCTGGAAGAGGATATGGAAGCCGTATTGAAGGTAGTTGTTATGGGACGTGCCTGCAGAAATACAGCGAACATCAAGAATCGTCAGCCTATCAGCACAATGTTCATCAAGGCTCCTTTCACATTAAGCGAGTTCTATCAGGAAATCATCGAAGATGAATTGAATGTCAAGAAGGTAGTCTTTACAGATGATGTAAGAGACTTTACAACTTATACTTTCAAGCCACAGCTTCGTACAGTAGGTCCTAAGTATGGTAAGCAGTTAGGCGGCATCCAGAAGACACTTGCCTCTATTGATGGCAATGCAGCTATGGATGAGTTAAAAGCCAACGGCTTTATCGCATTTGATGTAAACGGCACAGAAGTAAAGCTTGCTGAGGAAGATCTGTTAATTGATATCTCCCAGAAGGAAGGCTACGTAACAGAAGCTGACAACACAGTAACCGTTGTACTGGATACGAACCTGACAGAAGAGCTGATCGAGGAAGGTTTCGTATATGAAGTCATCAGTAAGATTCAGACTATGCGTAAGGATTCAGGCTTTGAAGTAATGGATCATATCAAGGTATACATCAGTGGTAATGACAGAATCGCTGCTGTTGTAGAGAAGAATGAGAAATCCATTGGTGAGAAGGTACTGGCTGATGCATTTGCATATACAGCAGGAGGTACACATACCAAGGATTGGAATGTCAATGGTGAGAACGTAACGATTGGCGTTGAGAAACTGTAATATAAGAGCAGCCGTTTACAGATTGGCGGTTGTGGTAAATCATACAATATAAGATAAAAGGCAGCAGGTCATATACACCTGCTGCCTTTTGCATGCATAGAATAAAAAAGAGTGAGAAGCGTGGTGATTCATGCTATGCCGGATGATTTTATGACACAGCCGTCAGGTAATTCCGGTACGAAGATAGGCTGCGGTGTCATACGGGCGAATTAGGTGGTAAGTCTTAGAAAGCTGCTATGTAAAAATGCCATATATGCTTTTTACACTAGTTTCTTGGTTTTCCACTTGCCGGAATAGTAGCGGATAACGGGGATAACGCAACCACAGCTCCAGGAGAGGGGCGTAGCGATCCAGATACCCGTGGAACCGATTAGGGAAGAGAGCAGGTAGGCAAATACAATTCTGCCAGCCAGCTCAGTGAGTCCTGCCACCATACAGGTGTTGACATCACCTGAACCACGGATCACATTCTGATAGCTTTGCATAATACCGGCGATCACATAGGCGACACCAATAATTGAAAGATAGGTGGCGCCTATTTGTATGGCATCTCCTGCGCTGCTCTCGTCCAGAAACAGCTTCATGAGTGGATAGCGGAACAGCAGCACACAGGTGGCAATAGAGATACTAGCTGCCATCATCATTGCCAGGGTCTTGCGCAGTCCTTCATGAATACGGGCAAAATTGTTCTGTCCCATGTTCTGACCGGTAAATACAGAGAGTGCAGTACCGATAGACACAATGACCTGAATGGCTACACTGTCGATACGGTTGGCAGCCACATAAGCAGCCATAACAGAAGAACCAAAGGAGTTGACCAGACGTTGTACACTCATGCCACCCAGGGAGATCATACAGGATTGAAAAGCAGAGGGAAATCCTGTCTTTATGATCAGAAGCACATTATTTCGGTCTGCATGCCAGTTGAGATTGGTAATGCCAAGTTCCTTACGTTTGCGATACAGACTGATTATGCAGACAGATGCAGACATACATTGAGAAAGTATGGTTGCATAAGCGGCTCCTGCTACGCCAAGATCACATACCAGAATAAAGAGAAGATCCAGACATATATTGACCATAGACGAAGCAATAACGGCATAGAGAGGTGTCTTGGAATCTCCGGTGCTTCTAAGCAGGGAAGCAGTTCCGTTATAAATGACACTGCCGATTACGAAGCTGTATATGATTCTAAGGTAAGTTACCGAGTAATCCATGACATCTTCAGGAACACTCAGTAATCTTAGAAAAAATCTGGAACAGAATATACCAAGCAGAGAGACAACAATAGTCAGGCTTCCCGCAGTCCAGATCAGGGCAACGATGACCTGTTTTAATTTCTCTGTATTGCGACAGCCAAAGCACTGGGCAGCGACCAGACCGGCGCCATTACACAGTCCGATGACCAGAGCAGTAAGAAAGCAGGTCAGAGTTCCTGTACTGCCAACACCAGCAAGTGCACTGGCGCCAAGAAAACGACCTACAATGATGGTGTCTGCTACATTATAGATCTGCTGAAAGATATTGCCGATCAGCATGGGAATTGCAAATGAAATAATAAGTCGGGTAGGATTGCCTTGTGTCATATCCTTCATGGGTGAAGACCTCCATTGAATCAACTGTTCTTGGGTGTTTACGAAACGGGAGTGGGGAGAGTGACGAATTGTGCTGACTTAACCATGCAGCACAGGCACGCTCTCGCTACGTGAAAAACGTAGCAGTACATAAGGCGCTAAAGGACAGCGCCTAAGTGCTGACGTTTTTCAAGTGCCTGTTTATGCATGGTTAAGTCAGCGCAATTCTGTAACTGGAATAGGGTGTTTCGTAATTTCCTATCTAAGGTATATTGTAGTTGGTTATGGAGGATAAACAATAAGAAATAGTGATTTAGATTTGTACTTTAGCGACTTTATAAGGTATAATAGATTGTGATTACAGAGGGTGGAAGATTGCATCAGAATATGCTTGGAAACAAGCATATTTAACGCATATGGAGTGAAGGGTTGTAATATTTCCTATTATTTAATGGGGCTATGCAAGCTGCATATAGAATTTTGATAAACGCAATGTTCATAATGGATAAGGGAGTGAAATAGATTTGGAAAATAGCGTTATATTTGACATAAATGCAGAAAGGCTGCCTGTGGTTTCCATGACGGATATTGCGAGGGTGAAGCCGCCTTATATTCATTTTAGAAGGCAGTATCATGAATATATTTTCTACTATATTCTGGAGGGGGAGATGTACCTACGAGAGGGAGAAGAGGAGTATCATCTGGTGGAGAATGACTGTATTTTGTTAGATCCTACCCGTAAGCATGTGGGATATCGGACTTCTGTATGTAACTTCCTGTATGTGCATTTCTCACAGGATATCAGAGAGCTGAGTGTTGGTGGGAAAGGATGCATGTCCGAAGGGGACTATACTGATACAGAAGGTAAAGAGCAGGATGGGGCTTGGACTGGCAGGCAGGATAAGGATATCAGGATTCCCAAATATTATCATATGGATGAGATGCTCAAAACTCTTCGATGCAGGGAGATTGCAAGGAATATGACGCAATTGTTCAGGGGGCATGAGCCATATGACCAGATACAGGCAGAATGTCTTTTTCAGGAGTTATTATTGATAGAAGCAGCAGATTATGCCAACAGTATGCATCGAAAAACAGTACCGGTGCATGGTAAGGTCAGAGAGGTGATTCCACAGTTGATTACTTATCTAAATACTTCTTATCAGGAGGAAATTTCAGGGGAAATGCTGGCAGAGAAGTATCATTATCATTTTGATTATCTGAACAGGCAGTTTACAAAGTGGACAGACAAAACGATATTTCATTATCTGAATACGGTGCGTGTGGAACGTGCCAGACAGTTATTGATGACGGGCTTCTATTCCATGGAGGAGATTGCGGCACAGACAGGCTTTCGTGATGTCTATTATTTTAGCCGCGTATTTAAGAAATATACCGGCATAACACCGGGGCAGGTCAGGGAGGAGTAGAGCCCAGTTCCAGAAGTGGGAGAGGACCTGCCAATGGTGTCCTGGCTACATAGAGTGAATTGTCTGGTCTGGTTTCCATCGACCATTTCACGAGAGTAATGGCGCCATTCTCGATTTCAAGACAGGTAATGCAGCGAGGATGGACACAGCTTCCGGTATTGAAATAATGGGTGGTATTGTTACCAAGAGCAGGTCTGTGAGTATGTCCTGTAATAAGATAGCAGTTATGATGGATTGCCCAGTGTGAGAGACGTTTCTCACTTTGACTGCGCCGCTTATAATTCCTGGCAGCACTGGTAGGATCAAGGACACCCATTTGTTCCAGCGGCTTCCAGAGGTAACGAACAAGGAAACGTGAGAGTCTCCATAACGTAGAATTAAGCATATCTGCCTGATGCCCATGTGTCAGGTAAAATTCCAGGCAAGGAACTTGAGTGCCGAAATCACATACCTTCAGAATTAACCCTTCCAGATGTGGCATCTCAGAACTGCCTTTTAATACATGATCGTGATTACCATAAAGCTGATATAGTCTGCCTTCACTGGCAAACAGGGAGAGCAGCCAGAAGACATTACCATGGATTTCACGGATGGCAGTAAGACTGCGGTTCTCCCATAATTCATCGCCATCACCCAGTTCAATATAAGTAAATCCCAGTTTATAATAAGATTGCAATGCGGCAAAATACAAATGTTGATTCTTTAGAAAATTGTCATTGGAGTTACCGACGCCACGATGACAGTCACTGATCAGTACAATGCGTGAGTGGGGAGTAAGAGCGAGAACCGGGGCAGTACGGAAGCTTTTATCCAGCCTGATGTCACACAGATTTCTCATAAGCGACACTTCCTTTTACCTTTTTTGTGACATTTATGTCGTTTCTTGTCACGAAACAGAAGACGGATGGACACAGGAAGGTAATAATACAGATACAGCAGACGGTCAAGGGAGGCTGTAAAGGGCTTCGTAATCCATATAAATAAATGACACATGTGTCGATTTTTCCATTGAGTAATGCGGCAGATCCATTTTTGTATGCCGGACAGCAGACAGGAGGAACAGTAGTCAAAATGAATCATGACCTGCAAACCGTATACCCGGTAAAGGCATTTTCCGGAAGTATCCAGAACATTGGCATAGGCAGCCAGCATTGACATATTAGGGAAGGTAATACGGACATCCATGGAAAGATCATAAGGCTGTGCATAGTTTCCCATATCAAAGGCAGTCGCCCACCAGTGTCTGGTGCAGATATGTGCCAGGGGGCTATTTTGATAGAAAAGGTCAATAGAGATTGGAAGCATTTCCTGATCTTCGATACTGTGGAAAAGAGTGGTGCGAAGCTGAGACTGGGCAACCAGGGAATCGGCTTTGTAAATTCCAACTTCACAGCCAAGATTGATGCCATATTGTCCTTTCCAGAGTTCTATAAGCCAGGTGCGTCCGCCGTAGTCAAAATAAATGGGCAGGCAGTCAAAGACCATGCCAAACCGTGGCGCATAATAATCATAGAGTGCTGTATAGCCAAAGGCTCGCTGAGGGGCATCAATGGTAGTAGAGAAAATATCCTGACAGGGAATGTAGGTGTAACCAAAGGGCTCGATCAGGCTGGTGATTTGTTCCAGTTTCTCATCACAGGACATGGAACAGATTCTTTTGCATATTTTTTTCTTACGGTGATGGTGAAAGAGTGAGAAGAACAGGACGAGGAGAAGCAGAATGCCGACAAGAAAGTACATAGTAGTGCTCCTTTTGCGCTTTTTCTATATTTTATGAAAAAATTGAAAAAAGTTGAAGAAAAAGCAAAACGTTATTCGTTATAATAAATGTAAGGCGATATCGAATTACAGACAGGAGGTGGATAAAATTAGTGACGAAGAGCAGTTGTCATACTGGCTGGATACTTATCAGAATCTGATATTCAGTATCTGCTATAAAATGACAGGTAATTATTTTGATGCGGAGGATCTGACGCAGGACACTTTTTTATCCGCTTACAGGAACATAGCCAGGTTTGATGGCAGGAACGAGAAGGCATGGCTGGCAAGAATCGCTACCAATAAGTGTCTTGATCACAAGCGGAAAAGTGCAGCAGGGGAAATTCCGACAGAAGATGAATTCTTTGCAGCAAGACAGGATACTTCATCGGATGGCAGCAGTGAAGATGCCTGCCTGCAGACGATGGTAATGGAGGAGTTACAGCAGTGTTGTGAAAGGCTGAAACCTCCATATGATGAAATAGCTAATCGCTTCTTCTATCAGGAACAGAGTGTAGCACAGATCGCACAGGAGCTTGACAGAAATGAGAAGACAGTGCAGACACAGATATACCGCGCACGGGCAATGTTAAAGAAGCTGTACGGTAAAGTGCAGGGAAGGGAGGAGATCAGGCATGGATAAACATACACAGATGACAGATTATGAATTAGAGCTTCTGATCAATGAAGTCGAAGGTACACAAATGCTGGAAGCTCCCAAAAGATTAAAGGACGAAGTACTGATGAAGAGTCGCAGCATACAGACACAGACTGCAAAAAAGGTAACGAAAGCTTCTGTCAGAGTTGAACTGTTCCTGTATGGACTAAAGACAGCGGTTGCAGTGGCAATCACAATCCTGCTATTCAGCATCGTGAATCAGGGAGCACTGGAAGGGATGATTCCAAGCACCGATACGATGGAACGGATAGAGACAGGCTGGGAAGAAAGCAATGTGAATAAGGCTATGGACTGGCTGGAACAGTTACGGGAAAATGGAATGAAATGGGAAGGTAGGTAAAGATAGATGCGTAAAGGAAATGGATTTTGGAGATTTTGTTTTTCACTGCTGCCGGGAGCTGGTGAGATGTATATGGGATTTATGAAGCAGGGAGCAATGCTGATGACTTTGTTCTTTGGCTGTGGGGCTTTAAGCGGCTGGCTGAACCTGGACATATTTGGCTATGTACTGCCTGTGATATGGTTCTATGGCTTTTTCCATGTACACAATCTGGCAGGACTTCCGAATGAGGAATTCTACAGTGTGGAGGACACCTTCAATATAGGTGAGTGGAAGTTTTTTGATGTAATTGGACAGGAAAGATGCAGAAAGTATTTTGCATGGGCATTGATACTGATAGGCTGTGCGGGATTATGGAAGATCGTTACCAATTCCGTGAACAGGGTGTTATGTTACTTTGATATTTCCACGCAGCTGTGGAAAAACGTGACCGGAGAAATTCCACAGGTTGTCTTCTCTGTCATTATTATTTATATCGGTGTGCAGATGATAAAGGGCAAGAAGCAGCAGCTGGAGGATAAGGAGCGTGAGGAACATGACGCATAGAGTGGGAACCATTACGCTTGGAGTCACAATGATCTCTATCGGAGTAATCTATCTGTTACAGCTATTCTTCCATATATTGGACTATATGTGGATATGGAAGCTCTGGCCTGTGATTTTTATCATGCTTGGTGTGGAAATCCTGGTATCAAATGTCAGAAGTGGTGGACAATTTATCTATGATAAGGCAGGAATCGTACTGATCTTTGTCCTGAGCGGCTTCGCATTCTTCATGGCAGTTCTGGAAAAGGCAGTAGAAGCCGGCGGACGGATATGGATTGGATAAAAGGCACTATACTCTACTTAATCTCACATTAAAACCTACTTTAAGTGAAAAATAATAGTATCTAAAATTGATTTTTACAATAAAAAATGACAGGAACGAGGTATGCAGTGTATCCGACTTTGATCACAACGTATGGGCTGGTAGAAAATTCATATGCAGCCAATATTCAGTCGGTTGTTTTGCTGGATGATCTGTTTGCACCGGGCTGAAACAGACTTTATGGCATTCTGGCGGAACGGAAATAGCAAAATGTATAGGATATAAATGTGCAAAGTCAAAAAAAAAATCATAATGTCAAAAATATTTATAATAAAAACAATCAAAACATATAAATAAATAATAAGTTGCACAAAAAATTAATAGTTTATATAAAAATTTTCTATGTAATCTTTCTGCTTTGGATAATATAATGAGGTTACTCAATAACAAGTACACTTCAAAGGAGGAAGTTATTTATGAAAAGAACAAAGATTATGTCATTACTCTTAGCCACAGCAATGTCCGCTTCACTTATTGCATGTGGTTCTGCATCAGGCAGCAACAGCAGCAGCAACAGTAGCAGCAGCGATAATACGAACAGCAGTAGCAGCACTGAGAGCAGCAGCACTGAGAGTGTCAGCAAAGATAGCGGTAGCGTGGGCAACAGTGAGAAACCTCTTGTATGGTTCAACCGCCAGCCGTCTAACAGCTCAACAGGAGAGCTTGATATGGCAGCCTTGAATTTCAATAAGGATACATACTATGTAGGCTTCGATGCAAACCAGGGTGCTGAACTCCAAGGCCAGATGGTACTTGATTACATCAAGGCTAATGCAGCAACAATCGACCGCAATGGTGATGGTGTAATCGGTTATATACTGGCAATCGGTGATATCGGACACAATGATTCCATCGCTCGTACACGAGGCGTCCGCTCTGCACTTGGAACCGGCGTAGATGCATCAGGAGCGATTGATGCATCACCGGCAGGAACCAATACAGACGGTTCTGCTTCAGTAGTTAAGGACGCAACTATTGATATAGATGGAACAACATATACAATCCGTGAGCTTGCTTCCCAGGAAATGAAGAACTCAGCAGGTGCTACATGGGATGCAGCTACCGCAGGTAATGCAATCGGTACATGGTCTGCATCTTTCGGAGATCAGATAGATGTTGTTGTATCTAACAATGATGGTATGGGAATGTCCATGTTCAATGCCTGGGCAAAGGATAATAAAGTACCTACATTTGGATATGATGCAAACAGCGATGCAGTTGCAGCAATTGCAGAGGGATATGGTGGAACTATTTCCCAGCATGCAGACGTACAGGCTTATCTGACATTGAGAGTTCTCAGAAATGCCCTGGATGGTGTGGATGTTGATACCGGTATCGGTACAGCAGATGCAGCAGGCAACAAGCTGGAAGAAGGCGTTGATTACAGATATAATGCAGATGAGAGATCCTATTATGCATTAAATATTGCAGTAACAGCTGATAACTATCAGGATTTTACAGATTCAACCAAAGTATATGACAAGGTTTCCAAGCAGTTAGACGCTTCCACAAGCCCTGCTAAAAAGGTATGGTTAAATATTTATAATGCTTCTGATAACTTCTTAAGCTCAACATACCAGCCACTGCTTCAGAATTACGATGATCTTTTGAACCTGAATGTTGATTACATCGGTGGTGATGGACAGACAGAATCCAACATTACAAACCGTCTTGGTAATCCGGGAGAATATGATGCATTCGCAATCAATATGGTTAAGACAGATAATGCGACATCTTATACATCTATTCTTCAGCAGTAAGATGATACAGGTTTCTTGTTAGCAAAGTTCTGAGGGTGTCAGGACCTCCTGACACCCTTTTTCTAAAAGGAGTAGAATATGGCAGAAGATAAGAAGGATATCATCTTATCGATCCGCGGCATGAGTAAATCATTCGGAAGAAACAAGGTTTTGAAGCATATTGACCTGGATGTGAAGAAAGGCTCAATAATGGGTCTGATGGGTGAAAATGGTGCCGGCAAATCGACAATGATGAAATGTCTTTTTGGTACATATCAAAAAGACGAGGGCACAATAATTCTGGATGGCAAAGAGATTAATTTTACAGGGCCAAAGGACGCTTTGGAAAACGGTGTAGCAATGGTTCATCAGGAGCTGAACCAGTGTCTGGAAAGAAATGTGATCGATAATCTGTTCCTTGGCCGTTACCCTAAGAATTCTGTCGGAATAATTGATGAGAGCAGAATGAAAAAAGAAGCTTCGGAGTTATTCCGAAAGCTTGGTATTACAGTGAATCTTTCACAACCAATGAAAAAAATGTCTGTATCAAACAGACAGATGTGTGAAATTGCAAAGGCAATTTCCTATAATTCCAAGGTGATTGTTCTGGACGAGCCGACCTCTTCTTTAACAGCACCGGAAGTTGAAAAACTGTTTAAAATGATGAGACAGCTTCGGGAGCAGGGAATCTCACTAATCTATATTTCCCATAAGATGGATGAGGTTTTTGAAATCTGTGACCAGATTTCCGTTCTTCGTGACGGTGCACTTGTAATGACGAAAAACTGTAAGGATACAGATATGAATGAACTGATATCTGCTATGGTTGGCAGATCTCTGGATAATCGTTTCCCACCTGTAGACAATACACCGGGGGATGTAGTCCTGAAAGTGGAACACTTATCGACTAAGTATGCACCGAAGCTTCAGGATATATCTTTTGACGTAAGAAAAGGTGAGATTTTTGGACTGTATGGTCTGGTAGGTGCCGGACGTACTGAACTTCTTGAGACTATATTTGGCATCCGCACAAGAGCGGCAGGACGCGTTTACTATAATGATAAACTAATGAACTTTACTTCATCCAAAGATGCCATGGATCATGGATTTGCGCTGATCACAGAGGAACGTAAGGCAGACGGATTGTTTATAAAAGCGGATATCACTTTTAATACTACCATTGCCAATATGAACCAATACAGATCGGGAATTGCTTTATCCCATGACGAAATGGTCAGGGCAACAGCAGATGAGATCCGTGTCATGCATACGAAATGTATGGGACCGGATGATATGATCTCGAATCTTTCAGGTGGCAACCAGCAGAAAGTAATATTTGGAAGATGGCTGGAACGTTCCCCCAATGTATTTATGATGGATGATCCTACAAGAGGAATCGATGTTGGTGCTAAATATGAGATTTATGAATTGATCATCAATATGGCGAAGCAGGGAAAGACTATTATTGTTGTTTCTTCTGAAATGCCGGAGATACTTGGAATTACCAACAGAATCGGTGTAATGTCTAATGGACATCTGGCAGGAATAGTAAATACAAAAGAGACTAATCAGGAAGAACTGCTTAGACTTAGTGCTAAGTATTTGTAACAGAGAGGAGTACAGGAGTTATGGCAAATGATATGAAATATCTTTCGGCAGAAGAGGAAGCAAAGCTTCTGAAGCCAATCGATGAATATATTGGTAAAATACAAAAACAGATAGATGCGCTCCGCAAAGACGGTTCCGATAAGGTACAGGAATTAAAGACACACATATCTTTGGTCAGGGAAAACAAAAATTATACAAAAGAAGAACAGGCTGAAATAATCAGAAAAGATAAGGAACAGATGGTAAAGGCAAAAGAAACGGAAGCTGCCAATAAGGATAAAGTATCCAAGCTGATTGCAGAAGCAGAAGATTATCTGAATGCCCACTTCAAAAAGGATTATTATGATAAGGTGGCTGCAAGCTGTGCAGCACAGAAAGAACAGGAAAATGCAGAATACAGAAAGGTGCGTGAGGAGCTTAAAAAAGAGCATGAGAGCAGCCTTGCAAAGCTGAGCGACAAGCAGGAAATCAAGGACGAGAAATATGTATACAAAAACCGCCTGTATGATGCACAGATGATGCATGAATCAAAGCTGCAGGAAATCAAAGACAGAAAGCATGAAGCTTTTACACATAAATACCATCTGATTGATCTGCTGCGTACATCCAAGTTTACGTTTGCCCAGAAGAAGATACAGAGTATTGAAAACTATAAATATACCTTCAATACCTCACAGTTTCTGTATAAGAACGGACTTTATATTGTCATTGTCATGATATTCATAGCTCTTTGTATCATTACCCCGATTGTAAAAAATACACAGCTTCTGACAGTGGCGAATATCCTGAATATCCTTCAGCAGGCATCACCCCGTGTATTCCTTGCGCTTGGTGTAGCAGGACTGATTCTGTTGACCGGTACTGACCTGTCAGTAGGAAGAATGGTTGGTCTTGGTATGGTAACAGCGACTATCATTATGCATAATGGTATAAACACAGGTGGAGTATTCGGACATATCTTTGATTTCACCGGTATTCCGGCACCTGCTCGTGCAATCCTTGCATTGTTTGTATGTGTATTGCTGACAACAACCTTCGCATCCATCGCCGGTTTCTTTATGGCGAGATTCAAGATGCATCCGTTCATCTCTACAATGGCGAACATGCTGATTATTTTTGGACTTGTAACTTATGCTACAAAAGGTGTATCATTCGGAGCGATTGATTCCTCCATTCCTGCAATGTTCATTCCAAGAATAGGTAAATTCCCGACCATTATCCTTTGGGCAGTAGTTGCTGTCATAGTAGTATGGTTTATCTGGAATAAGACAACATTTGGTAAAAATCTGTATGCAGTCGGAGGTAATCCGGAAGCAGCAGCAGTATCCGGTATTTCTGTATTTGCAGTAACTATGGGAGCATTTGTCCTTGCAGGTATTCTGTATGGATTTGGTTCATGGCTGGAATGTAACCGTATGATTGGTTCAGGTAGTGCCGCTTATGGACAAGGATGGGATATGGATGCCATTGCAGCCTGTGTAGTTGGTGGTGTATCTTTTACCGGTGGTATTGGTAAGATATCAGGAGTAGTGACTGGTGTTATGATCTTTACAGCTCTCACATATTCACTTACAATCCTTGGTATTGATACGAACCTTCAGTTCATATTCGAAGGTATTATCATTCTTGCGGCGGTTACACTTGACTGCCTGAAGTATGTAAAGAAGAAATAATACGGTTATCAACTGTCGGATTGACAAAAAGTTGCAGTATAGTTACAATATTCTAATAAAAAAATGGCACGAATCTATTGTTTGGTGAATTCGTGCCATTTTTATCAATAAAGACAGATTTTCTGATAAATGTGGAGGAACGCAGATGCTTATATATAAAGTACTTCTTGTAGACGACGAAGAAGAAGTCATGGATATGATCGAGCGTAGAATCAGTTGGCCGGAGCTTGGATTTGAAGTGGTCGGAAAGGCTCAGAATGGAATAAAAGCATTGGAAATATCAGAAAAATTGCAGCCGGATGTTGTGATTACGGATATCAAGATGCCGTATATGGACGGTCTGGAGCTTGCCCGCAATCTGAAGCAGGATAATCCATGTGTGCGGATACTGATACTGACTGGATTTGATGAATTTGAATATGCTAAAGAGGCAGTCCGTTTAGAGATAGATGAATATATACTGAAGCCTGTTAATGCCATTGAACTTTCAGATTGCCTGAAAAGGTTAAAGAATGTCCTTGACAGGGAAAGGGAAGAAAAATTAAATATCAGAAAACTGGAGCAGTATTATACGGAGTCCCTTCCTGTCCTGCAGACTAATTTTTTCTGCTCGCTTATGGAAGGACAGATCTCCAGTGGGGAAATATACAAATATCTTCGTAACTATCAGATATCGTTGCCGGGACCATATTACTGCTGTGCAGTCCTGCATACATCGGAAAACCATATTCCCAATGGGATGCCCCCGCTCCTTCTCTCCATGTCTGTCCAAAGGGAGGCACGGGAAAGATTCAGTGACAGATGGGATTGCAGATTTTTTGCATATCTTGGCAATATAGTCATGCTGGTAAATCTTGGAGAAGAGGATGGAATCACGAAGCTTACGGATGATTGCGACCATTTTTGTAAATGGACAGAGCGTTTCTATAACGCAGTTGTGACGATAGGGATAGGTAAAGTATGCACAGAATTACAAGCCATCCGTTTCTCGTATGAAAGTGCCAGAGAGGCAGTTTCGTATCGTATGATCTATGGAGAAGGACGGTCGATCAACATTGCAGACATAGCGCCCAAAGGACAGGAGCTATCCATGCAGCCGGAGGATATCAATCTGAATGGTGTATTCAAAGCAATCCATATAGGTGTGCGGGAGGATATAGAGCATGCGGTTCTTTCCATGGTAAAGGAGCTTAAGAAAAATGCCCGGACAATTACGCAGTACAATTTTACTGTTATGGAAATAGTCAGCCATCTATACCGTTTCTGCGGAAATAATTATCTGAATTTTGAAGATCATACGGGTGAAATCAGAAATGTTTATGAAGAGATACTGAAGATGGATGAGACTACATTATCTGCATGGCTTGTCAGAGTGGCTATTTCAATCAGTGATGAGCTGAAGAATGCCAGAACCTCTTCATTGCGTTCCTTGATTGCAGAAGCCAAAAATATAGTCAGGGACTGTTATGCAGATACAGGTCTGTCTCTGGACACAGTATGTTCAAGGCTTGGAGTATCGAATTCTTATTTTTCCTCAGTATTCAAGAAGGAATCCGGGATTTCATTCATTACCTATCTGACAGATTACAGGATGCAGCAGGCTGTCAGGCTTATTCTTGAAACAAATGAGAAAAGCTATGAAATAGCAGACCATGTGGGATATGAGGATGCAAACTATTTCAGCTATGTATTCAAACGTAAGTATGGAATGTCGCCTTCAAAATACCGCACGGAGCACTTAGGGAAATAAATATGAAGATAAAGAAAAGAAAGGTGTCGGATATACAATCTGTTATTATGGCAGCCCTGTCCCTGATGACGGTAGTTATATCGGTAACAATAGGCCTGCTGTTGTACAACAGGTATGAAATGCTGATTCGTCAGAATGATATTAAGGATACACAGAACCAGCTGGAGCGTCTCGTCAATACCGTGGAACAATATCTGAAGGATATGAGGAAGATTTCTGGCAGCGCCAACTATAATATCATCCAGACATTTGATGTGTCCAGCCCGGAGTTCAATCAGCAGTTGAGCTTCCTGTATGATTCCAATAAAGATAAAATACAAAGTATCGCATTGTATGATACAGAGGGAGAGCTGATGGCGGCTGAGCCTGTCATATTACAGAAAAAAGGAGTCAATGCCGGACAGCAGCCGTGGTTTACGCAGGCGATGGCAGAGATAGAAAACATGCATTTCTCGACACCGCACATTCAAAATCTGTTCCAGGATGATGCAAAACGGTATCATTTTGTTATCTCCTTAAGCCGTGCCGTAGATGTTATTGATGGAGACAGACCGGAGAATGGTGTATTGCTTGTGGATCTGAAATATTCCTATCTGGAAGAAATGATGAACCGCATGAATGACAGTAACAGGGGCCGGTATTATTATGTGTGTGACGGAGCAGGCAATCTGATCTATCACCCTTACTATAATAAAATAAATAGGGGGTTATTCCGGGAAAACACAGATATTGTATGTACAAGTGAAGACGGTGTATATAAAAAAATGCGCAGTGAAGACGGTAATAAGCAGACAGTGATCATAAGTACCATAGCTTATACGGGATGGAAGATGGTCGGTGTAGTCAGGCAGGATGCCAGGACAGACAGTCTTGAACAATTCCGTATTTATATGGTAGTCATTGTTATCATGCTCATTATGATGCTGCTTCTGGTCAACCGTATTGTATCCAAAAAAATATCCAGTCCTATCCTCAAACTGGATGCATCTGTAAGGGCGTATGAAGCCGGGGAAAAACCGGATATATATATCGGTGGATCTTACGAAATAAGACATCTTGGTAATTCGATTCAAAGTTCCTATGAGGAAATAGAGCGTTTGATGAAAGAAATTATGGAAGAACAGAATGAGAGAAGAAAGAGCGAACTTGCGGCACTGCAAAGTCAGATCAATCCTCATTTTCTTTATAATACTTTAGAATCCATTACCTGGATGATCGAGAGCGGTAAAAATCAGGATGCAGTCTTTATGATTTCTGAGCTTGCCAAGCTTTTCCGTATCAGCCTGTCAAGAGGAAAGACTATTATCTCGATCAAAGACGAGCTGCAGCATTGCAGAAACTACATGAACATACAGAAATACCGCTACAAAGAGCGTTTTGAGACAGAGTATGACATTTCAGAGGAGATATATTCATTCTGTACGGTGAAGCTTATATTGCAGCCTATTCTGGAAAATGCAATCTATTATGGTGTAGGAGACATGGATAAGGATGAAGATCCAAGGATTGTTGTCAGGGGATGGAAGCAGGAGCAGGATATTTATATTGCGGTTTCTGATAATGGAATAGGGATGCGTCGTGAAGACGTGGAAAATATCCTGACTGGTAACCAGAAAGCAATAAAGCATGGATCCGGTGTAGGGCTCATCAATGTGCATACACGTATACGGCTGATGTTCGGCAAAAAGTATGGGCTTATAGTGGAAAGTGAGCCGGATGAGGGAACGACAGTCACCATCCATCTTCCGGCAGTGCCATATACAAGGGAAAACTGTGAAGCTCTGGAGACACCGGGAAAACTTCAGGAAAGTGAAGGTGGATCATGAAAAGTAACAAGATCACGTTTCTGATATCGGAAATTATCCTTGGCTTGTTACTGCTGTTGTGTGTATTTCTGATATTCTCAGATGAAAAACCGCAGAAGCGTGTAGCGGTTATCGTTGAAAGATCCGGTGATGAAAAATGGGATTCTTTTATCAATGGTATCAAACAGGCGGCCAGGGAAAAAAATATACATCTTATCATCTGCAATACGGATGAAATAGAAGATGCACAGGAAGAGAAGAGTCTGATAACTGAGCAGATGGACAATCAGGTGGATGCTTTCATCATACAGGCGGCACCGGGGACAGATACAGCTGCCATGCTTTCGGAAACCAGTACGCAGAAACCAGTTATACTGGTATCGAATAATATTCAGTCCCAATATTCTGACCTGCCATTTACCGGACCGGATGATTACCTTATGGGATATACGCTTGGGGAAGACCTGGCAGCCCGTAACCCGGGTGACAGTGAGGGGAAGAAGGTCGGAATTATAAGCGGATATAAAGATACATGCAGTGCCGGTGAGCGTACCAGAGGTGTATTGGATGCACTGGCAGATACAGATTATGAGATACAGTTTACTATAAACGTTACGTATGAAACTTCAATTACTGAGATGTTCATGCAGCAAAAACCGGTAGATTATCTGATCGTGCTTGAAACAGGTATTCTGGAAGAAATAGCCAAAATACTGTCAGATAAGCAGGAGAATGGAATGAAGGTCTATGGGATTGGGAGCAGCATTAAGTGTGTATATTATCTGGATGAAGCTGTGATAGACGGACTTATTGTGGTAGATGGTTATGACATGGGATATCAGAGTGGACTTCAGATTTCCGATATGTTAAACAAGCGTCTGCATCGTACTAAGGATCAGGCGACAGATTACCGGCTGCTGCACAAGGAAGATATTTTCAGCGAAGATACACAGAAATTCCTATATACATTTTACTAATCGTATGTCATATGGTTGACAGGGTAGTGTGAAAAAAGATTTTTACACGACAACTTTGTGCCTGCGGCCAAAAGTCTGCAGGTTACGGAAAGGCATGGTAATTATAATGAAAAAGAACCGTCTGATAATAGTACTGGTCTGCTGCACTCTCTTATATATGACGGGATGCGGACACAGTAAGGATGCAGAGAGAAATGTCCTCAGGGTAGGTGTCGTCCTGTATACACAGGATGATCCGTTTATAAATGCATTAACGGAGTGTCTGCGGGATGAACTGAAAAAATATGAGTCAGATTCCTTTAAGATTATCATGACGGTGCGGTATGGTAAAAATGATCAGAATATCCAGGATGAAGTAGTAGGAGAAATACTGGATGCGGGCTGTGATATTCTGGCGGTCGATCTGGTTGACAGGACAGAACCGTCCAACATAATAAAAATGGCAAAAACGGAAAATGTTCCGGTTATTTTCTTTAACCGGGAGCCGGTATGGGAAGATATTATGCAATGGGATAAGCTGTATTATGTTGGTGGAGATGCCAGACAGTCAGGCATCATGCAGGGAGAGATTGTGTCGGAAGTGATACATGCAGACCAGGAGCTGGACCGCAATGGAGACGGCAAGATACAATATGTCCTGCTGGAAGGGGAAGCAGGGCATCAGGATGCTATCATACGGACGGACAGTGTGGTCAGAACAATCCAGAGTCAAGGCATTTATCTGGAAAAGCTCAGCTATCAGTTCGCCAACTGGAATCGTAGTCAGGCTGAAAATAAAATGCTGCAGCTGATCCATCAATATGGGGGCGATATTGAGCTTGTACTTTGCAATAATGATGAAATGGCAATGGGTGCAGTAGATGCGTATGAAGATGAGGGATATCCCTTGGAAGACCGACCGGTCATTTTTGGAATCGATGGGCTTGATGGAACGTTAGAGGCAGTCAAAAATGGTATTATCCAGGGAACTGTTTTTAATGACAGGCAAGGTCAGGCTGAACAGATTGCTCGTCTTGCGACAGACTTGTTCAAGGGGAATGTATTATCAGGATACGATTTTGTAAATGAAAGATATATTTTCCTGCCATATCAAAAGGTTACGATATCAAATGTGGATACGTTCATGAACAGATAATGGCTATTACGGAGTTCGTTCTCAGAAAGGTATGATCAAAAATGGAAGACTGGCTTAAAGCTTATTATATGGAAATGGATCCCCTAAAACGACAACAGCTGCTGCTGGAGAACACAAAAGAAAACAAAGATGGGCAGGATGGGCTGCTCAGACAGCTGTGGGAAGCCAGATATGGGAAAGGAAAACCCAGAAAGGACGATTTCGTGGGCTATCTGATGAATCTCAGGTATATAGCGGAGAGTGGGAAAATGGATCCGGGCGGCAGAAAGAAAAAACTGGCTGTAAATGCAATATTAGGTCTGGGGTTGTATGAATTCACCCAGAAGACAGAGAATGAACAGACAGTCATTCTGTCAGAATTGGAAAACACCTGCAGAAAATATATTGATATCAGTTCACAGGGACGCGGCTTTACTTCTGTTATCTTTGGAATGGGACAATTATCTGATGAGAGTATAGCAGGCAAGATTGCAGATGAGATAAGCAGATTCGCATTCGATGCCCCTTATATCTTGCGGATGACCAGGGAATTTGAGCCACTTCAGAGAGCCGCAGCAGAAGTGTTCAGGGAAGTATATCCTAATCGTGAACATTACCTGAGAAAACGTTGAAAGTGCCATGAAACATACAATTTCGCACATCTTATCAAGAAGTGCGTGAAAATATTTTTTTTGTTGAAAAAATGTATTTTTTATATGTAATAATATATATAAACTGTCTGCACGCAGTAGCTGTTTGAATATCCAGAATTGTCTGAATTTTAAAACATATTACGGAGTACACATTCTGGATGCTTTCATCCGGAACAGTGTGGTTGTCACAGAATTTCTAATATGTGAATATAAGGAAAGGAACATTTATTATGAAAAAACTTAATGAAATGCGAATTGAAAAGCGCCTTACTTCAAGCTTCCGTATCACGACTATGATTACCAGTGTAGCTGCAATTGCGGCAATCCTTGTATTGCTTATAATTTCAAGCAGATATACTTATGCATTGCGGTACTTCGGTTTCGCCCAGGGTGACATCGGACAGGCGATGATCCTGTTCACGGATACCCGTAGTGATACGAGGGCTATTGTTGGCTATGATGACCAGAGTGTAATCAGTGACCTGATCAGTCAGTATGATGAGGATAAGGAAGGGTTTATTCCCTTGTGGGAAGGAGTGGAAGCTACACTAGTCACTGATGCAACAAAGAGTACATACCAGACTATCAACAACAAGCTTCAGGATTACTGGACACTGAATGAAGAGATCATTGAGTTAGGCGAGAACGTGAGTGATAAAGCCAGCCGTCAGCAGGCACAGTCCAAGGCAATGAATGAGCTTGCCCCTGCTTATGAAGAGATAGAAAGCCTGATGTATGAGCTTTTCAATACGAAGACTAGCAGAGGTGAAGCCCTGGACAACAGTCTGAATATCGCCACTTATATACTGGTAGTTGTGGCTGTCATCGTACTGGTCATTTCATTCAATATATCTGTCAGATTTGGCAGGTTCATAGCCAGAGGAATAGCAGAACCTGTCACTGCACTTCAGAATCGTCTTGTTGCTTTTGAGCAAGGTGATCTGACTACAGAATTCCCGAAGGTAGATGCTGATGATGAGATCAGGGAAATGACAGAAACAGCAGCTAATATGTCGGATAGCATGAAGCTGATCATTGAGGACATTGATTACTGTCTGACAGAAATGGCAGATGGCAACTATGCGGTTAAATCAAAGCATCCGGATAACTACGTAGGTGAATATGCAGGTATTATCGCAGCTCTCAGAAAGATGAACCATCAGATGAATGATACACTCAGGAAGATCAATGATGCTTCCGGACAGGTATCAGCAGGCTCCGGCAATCTTGCTGCTGCTGCCCAGTCATTAGCAGAGGGGGCTACTGACCAGTCAGCATCTGTACAGGAATTACAGGCAACGATTGCGAATGTCGCAGAAGGTGTTGCCAAGACTTCACAAAATACAGAGGCTTCTTACCAGCAGGCAAGTAAGTATGCAAAGGAAGCCGATACCAGCCGTGGTGAAATGGAATCCATGATGAACGCAATGAATAGAATTAATGAAACCTCGCAGAACATCGGTAACATTATTTCAGAGATTGAAGATATTGCAAGCCAGACCAATCTGTTATCATTAAATGCTTCCATTGAAGCAGCAAGGGCAGGAGATGCCGGCAAGGGATTTGCAGTTGTGGCAGACCAGATCCGTAAGCTGGCAGAGCAGAGTACGAAGTCAGCTGTGGATACACGCCAGCTGATTGAAGGCTCCCTTGCAGAAGTAGAAGAGGGCAACAGGGCGGCACAGCGCGCATCCAAATCAATAGAATTGATTGTCGGCGGTATCAAAGAAATTGCCCAGTCTTCACAGGAACTGAGTGAAATATCCAAAGAGCAGTCGTCTGCAATGCTGCAGATAGAACAAGGGATTAACCAGATATCTGAGGTTGTACAGTCTAATTCCGCAACAGCAGAGGAGACATCGGCTACAAGTCAGGAATTATCGGCACAGGCTGAAACGATGAACGAACTGGTGTCAAGATTCACGCTGAAATAAATATACATAATAAGTGCATCAATTTCTGTCTGGATGGAAGCAATCCACCCGGACAGAAATTTTATTGTATACATTTCTAAAAGGAGATTGGATTTGAAACCACATAAAATCATTGATAAGATATATTACATTATCGTTATTTCATGCGTATTATTCTTAGCAATTATTTTTTTAAGAGATATTTTAAGTGAAAACAGAAAAATCTCGGATGAGGGTGAGAGCATCATGCCAGATAAGCAGTATCAGATTGATGCAGATACCCGTAAATTCGAGTTCTCCATGCAGAAGATAGATAATAAAGAGAGATGTATCAAATTTTATACGGCACATATGGAGGTCAGGGTATATGCTGATAACTGCCTGATTTATACAATAGATAAGCCCAAGCCATTTTATGAAAAAACCCCGGGAGCAGTTTGGAATTTTGTTGAAATACCGTCAGATACAGAAAAAGTTACTGTAATATTACGGGCTGTCTACCCAGAAGTCAGACAGAAGACTATAAATTTCTACATCGGGAATTTAGAGCAGATGTACAACAAGATCCTATACGGTTCGGTATTGGATATTATTGTCAGTCTCTTCGAAATGTTCATTGGTGTAATGTTGATCCTATATTGGCTGGCAGCACATAGAAGATTAGAAATTGGACATACGATACTTTATTTTGGTATCTTTGCATTCATGGTAGGAATATGGTCATTTAATGAATCGGGTGCATTAATAACCATAATTCCAATCAGGGCTGCGTGTGTCCTTGTCTCAGCGATGTCACTTATGCTGATGCCACCAGCGTTTGTACGGTTTGTGAAATGTTTCTGGAGAGTCCCGGACAGATGGATTTCAGATGTGATCTGTATACTGGCATTTATCAATATAGTTGTCCAGCTTATACTTCAGCTTACTGGAATAAGGGGATTCAGGCAGATGTTCACTCCTACACATATTTTATTTGGCTTGGCTCTGGGGTATATGGCAGGGGCAATAGTCTATGCAATGTGGAAGCGTGGGATGGATCAACAGTTGCTTATAGGCATTTTGGGTATAATCGTGCTGTTTGGAGTATTGGGTCTGGATGTGGTACATTTTTATTTTGGTTCATTTCAGATCACATTTATCAGTAATTTCGGAGTCCTTATATATATCTGCATTCTGACGCAGGAAGCTGTTAAACAGGCAATCATCCAGGCAGATGAAAGCCGCAAGCTTGAATTCTACAAACAGCTTGCCACAAAAGATATGCTGACAGATCTGTATAACCGTAATTCCTATGATGAATGGGTAAAAGGGAATGTACAGATGCCAGGTACGATGATCATTACCTTTGACCTGAATAATCTGAAGTATTGTAATGATACGCTGGGACATGCCATTGGAGATGATTATATCAAAAATGCCACAGGAATCATAGCGGAAGTGTTTGGCAATTCCGGAAACTGCTACCGCATAGGTGGTGATGAATTCTGTGCTGTCATTCCAAAACAGAATAAAATAAATCTGGAAGATAAGCTTATGCAGCTGGAACAGGAGCAGAAGAAGTACAACGCCGGACTGGAATATCCTTATATGCAGATTGCATATGGATATGCGGAATATGATGCACAGACAGATCTGGATATCGAAGATACCAGATCCCGTGCAGATGAAAAAATGTATGAAATGAAGAGAAGGATGAAGATGGAGAATACATTAAAAATGGATGTCGTAGACTCAAGGCTTCCTCAATAGTGCGATTTCTTCCTTATATGGTGGAATTGTCTTTTCCTTGGAGCCTTCTGCGCATAACCAGGGAGTCTCTAATATCTTGGGAACAGCAGCGAAGCGTTCATCATGGACAATTCTATGCAGGGTATCAAAACCAATTGTTCCCTGACCGATATTGGCGTGGCGGTCTTTGTGGGCACCACATGGATTCATGCTGTCATTGACATGAATGACTGCAATCTGGTCAAGTCCAAGAATATCATCGAACTGTTTCAGCACACCTTCATAGTCGTTGACAAGCGGATATCCTGCATCACTGACATGGCAGGTATCAAAGCATATACGCAGGCGGTCTTTTCTTTCGACACCATCATAAATCCTCTTCAGTTCCTCAAAGGTGCGGCCGACTTCGCTGCCTTTTCCAGCCATGGTTTCAAGAGCGATATACACATCATTATCATCGGTATCAAGCACCATATTCAAGCCCTTTACAATCTGTGCAATCCCAGCATCTACACCGGCATCTACATGGGAGCCGGGATGAAGCACCAGTATATGGCTCTTCATGGCAGCAGTCCTTACAATCTCTTTGCTTAAAAATTCCACAGCCAGCTCAAAGGTCTCCGGCTTTACAGTATTTGCCAGATTGATGATATAGGGAGCATGTACAACGATTTCTTTGATGCCGACTTTATCGGCATATTCCCATCCGGCATCAATATTCAGATCGGCAATCTCTTTCCTTCTGGTATTCTGTGGAGCTCCGGTGTAGAGCATCAGTACATTCGCTCCATAAGAGGCAGCTTCCTTTACAGAACCCAGGAACATATCCTTACCGGACATTCCTACATGGGAACCTAATTTTATTTCACTCACAATGATTTACCTGTCCTTTCGTTAATTGAGAATTTATACAGTTGTTTTCACGCCGTTGAGGTTGATTTCTTCATCCTCTTCCATGGGTATCATCAGGTATTTCTGTCCATCTATCGTCTGGGAAGTAATCTGCTCCGCTTTATCAGGATTCATGCGCAGGAATACGTCAGAGTATTCGGTAACATCGTCTTCATCGGGCATTTCCGGTGATGGTGCGGGGAGAGATTCAGAACTTTTCGTTTGTAATTCCTTTTTCAGAGTAGCCACTTCTTCTAATAGTTTCTGCTCTTTTTTTGCCTGATTATTCTTTTCAATGGCTTTTTCATCCACAAGATTCTTGACAACAGGTGGTGCATCCTGAAATTCCTCAGCAAAATGATCCTGAATCTGCATGACGGTAGCATCAGGAATATCACTTTGGGTAAGGACATCCTTAATAATCTCGGGAGTCAGAGTAAATTCTTCCGGTTCACCAATTACGAGATCTTCCATTTCTGCTTCTTTCTCGGCAACAAGAGTGTTCAGATTCTCCTGAATCTCAATCATAACATCGTCAGTCTGTTCCACGATAGGAGCAATTGCTGCCTTTACCATGGAATGAAAGGTCTGTTTCTCCTCTGTGGCAGTACGTTTGGAATCGCATCCAAGAACGGATTCTACGAAATCGGGGTGGGAATCCTTGGCATCATGTACATAGTAGGTCAGGGAATGTACATCAGTACTTCGGTCAATGAAAGACGGGTAGAGGAAACCAACATCAGGTACACCTACGACCCAGTCCTGAATGCGGACACCGATACGGTTCTCATCTGCACGATATCCGAGTCCCGGTTTGGAGAGGTTCACAGGGCAGATCGCACACAGAAGGTATGTATAGACTTCCTCGGATTCATCAATCTTGAGATCATCATTGGTCTTGGTGATGACATCATAGGCATCATGGAAGATCAGAATCAGATAGTTGCCTACGTAGTCATAATTCTCGATAATCATGTCATAGAGGTGTTCCAGAAGTTCAGGATTGCGCAGCCCGCTTTCACGCAGTCCAAGAAGATACTGCTGTTTGCCGCCCTGTTCTTCTTCCTCTTTGGTAAAGTGCAGTTCCAGCAGGTTGTTGCCAATCGTACCGGAGAGTGCCTTTTTGGCAATATCCAGATATTTATAGAATTCTTCATCCTCAAGATTCAGGAAAGTTTCATTTAATTCTACGACCTTGTTTTTGTTTGCATCTACATAACAGCCACACATTTTGGTGATAGTGCAGGCTTCTTTCTTAAAACGTCTCTTTAATTCTAAGATGTCTTTATTTCGCAGCATAAGTGCCTCCAGTTCTTTACTATAGATAAAATGCGAAACGAATAGGCAGAATGGCACGAATTGTATGGATTTAACAATGCACCGCAGACCGCTCTCGCTACGCTGCAGCTCGTAGCGGTACGTAAGGTGCTAAAATAGCTGCGCTATTTGACCACCCAAGTACCGACGGCTGCACAGTGTCTGCTCATGCATTTGTTAAATCTATACAATTCTGTATCTGAGATAGTGCGTTTCGCGGTTGCTTATAAGTATACAATAAATGGGGGGAAAAGACAAATTGCAAGATGAAGGGAATTGTCAGAATATATTAAAAAATCATTGAATTTGTTTAATATACTATATATAATATTATTAAATAGTAATAGAAATAAAAAAGACCTGTCAAACAGATCTTTTTATCCGCACAATGCGGGCAATATGCGATGTCGGAATAATCCTTATTTGCACTCGCCTTGTTAATTCACTTATAGAATAGCACAGTAGCAGAAATTGTCAATACAATATAATAGATATGGGGGAAAGAATATGGAACAAAAAGGATATTATTTGGGATTAGATATGGGAACAAGCTCTGTAGGTTGGGCAGTTACAGATAATGAATATCATCTTTTAAGAAAAAAGGGAAAGGATATGTGGGGAATTCGTGAATTTGAGCCAGCGGAAACTGCAGCTGAGCGTAGAAGCCATCGCATAGACAGAAGACGAAGACAAAGAGAAAAGGCAAGAATAGGACTTTTAAGGGAATACTTTGCAGATGCAATTATGCAGGTAGATAAAGACTTTTTTATCAGACTTGATAATAGTAAGTATTTTATGGAAGATAAAGACCCAAAGTTGCATTCAGTAAATGGAATTTTCGATGATTCGAATTATAAAGATGCAGATTATTATAGAGACTATCCTACAATTTTTCATTTAAGAAAAGCTTTGCTGGATATAGATAATAGCAAGAAAGTCTTTGATGTGAGACTGGTGTATCTTGCAGTATTAAATATGTTCAAACATAGAGGTCATTTCCTGCTTAGCACTACAGATGGTGGGATGAGTGCGGTGCAGATAGAGGAAATGTATCAGTCTGTAATAGAAGGATTTAATAGGGATTACGGCTATGCTTTGGAGTGTCAGCCTTTTGAACAGGTTCTTTCAATTATCAGTGATAGGGAAATTGGAAGAAAACGTAAATATGAAAAAATGGTAGAACTATTTGATGTTGCAAAAAGTAATAAAAAAGCACATGAATTTTTAAAATGCATGTGCGGATTGAAGGTTAATGCAAATATAATATTTGGAGTGGATGCAGAGCAAAAAATAGCTGTATGTTTCTATGATTTTTCTTATGCAAATGAAATTTCAAATTTGATGGAGCAATTGGAAGATGAGAAATATGCGGTTATAGAACAGATGAAGGACATCTATGATTATGCAATTTTGGCAGGAATCCTAAAAAAGGGTCAGGAATATTTATCGCCTGTAAGGGTTGATATTTATAATAAGCATCATGAAGATTTAAAGCTTTTGAAAGAGTTATATCGAAAGTATAAAACACAAAAAGAGTATGATGAAATGTTCAGATCCAATGGAGATGGGAGCTATTCTGCTTACGTTAATTCAACAAATTCATCTGTTGAAAGCAAAAAATATAGAAGAAATATGAAGGGACGTAAATCAGAGGATTTATATACCACAATTAAGAAGGCATTTAAAGATTATGCAGAGGATGAAAAGGTTCAGTACATATTTACTCAGATGGAAAACGAGCAGTTTCTGCCAAAGCAGCTTACAGGGACAAATGGAGTAATCCCTAATCAGGTACATCGTAAGGAATTAGCTAGAATTTTGCAGAATGCACAGCAATATCTGCCTTTTTTGCAGGAAATTGATGAGAGTGGATTGACAGTCACAGAACGTATACTACAGCTTTTCTCATTTCAGATTCCTTATTATGTAGGTCCATTGGGAAATCAAAGTAAAACAGGATGGGTTAAGAGAAAAGAAGAGGGAACAATTTTACCATGGAATATAAATGAGAAGATTGATATGAAAGCAACATCGGAGGAGTTTATTTCAAGACTGATTCGCTCCTGCACATATTTGGCAGATGAAAAAGTTATGCCTAAAGCATCTTTGACTTATGAAAGATATTGTGTCCTGAATGAAATTAACAATATTCGTATTGATGGTGAGCGTATTGATACGCAACTGAAACAGAGTATTTATATAGCATGTTTTGGCGAAGGGAAGAAAGTAACAAAAAAGAAATTGTGTAATCATTTGATTGCACAGGGAGTGATTACTTCAGAAGAGCAGGTAACAGGTATTGATAGTACTATTAATAGTTCATTATCCTCCTATGGAAAAATGTATAAAATTTTTGGAGATAAATTAAAGGAAGATCAATACTGGAATATAGCGGAGGATATTATCTACTGGGGAACAGTTTTTGCTGATTCCAGAGAAATGTTTAAGGAACATCTGCAGCAATATATCGAGCAGGGGGTATTGGAATCAGAAGAGGTAAAGAGAATTCTTGGATATAAATTTAAGGACTGGGGCAGATATTCCAAAGCACTTTTAGAATTACAGGGATGCGATAAGACAACAGGTGAGATGATATCTATTAATCGTGCTATGTGGGATTACAGCATGAATTTCATGGAATTGATTAATAGCGATGAATTTACCTTTAAGAATGAATTAGCACAGAAGAAGACAAAGGCAGTTAAATTGCTGGCAGATTTTGAGTATGAAGATCTGCAGGAGTATTATTTTTCAACACCTGTAAAACGTATGATATGGCAGACTATTTTGGTAGTACGTGAAATTGAGCATGTAATGGGATGCGCACCAACAAAGATATTTGTAGAAATGACCAGAAATGATGAAGAAAAGGGTGATAAAGGAAGAAAGGTATCCAGAGGTAATCAGTTATTAGAAGCATATAAGACAATTGAAAATACGGAAATCCACAATTGGAAGAAAGAAATCATGGAAGCAGAAGGAAATGGGAAACTGCGCAGCAAGAAACTCTATCTATATTATATGCAAATGGGTCGGGATATGTACACAGGAGAAGAAATTGATCTGGCAAGATTATTTGATGATAATTTATATGATATAGATCATATATATCCAAGGCATTATGTGAAAGATGACAGTATTCTCAATAATCTGGTGCTTGTAAATAAAGTAGCCAATGAACATCTGAAAAAGGATTTATACCCAGTTCCAGATGAGATTACATCAAATCCAAAGGTGCGTGAATTATGGAACACACTACATCGGAATACAAGACTACAACACTGCAAGTTAATGAATGATGAGAAGTATAACAGATTGATATCCAAGACGCCATTTACGGAGAAACAACTGGGTGACTTTATTGCCAGACAGTTAGTGCAGACAAGTCAGGGAACAAAAGGAATCGCCGAACTTCTACAGCAATTGATGCCAGAATCAAGAATGGTATATGCAAAGGCATCAAATGTATCAGAATTCAGAAACAGGAATGGTTTTGTAAAGAGTCGTTTGGTAAATGATTTTCATCATGCGCAGGATGCATATTTGAATATCGTTGTAGGTAATGTATATGACACCAAATTTACCCAGAACCCGTGGAATTTTATTAAAAAAGAGTATGCAAAGGATAAAGAGGCGAACCATTATAATCTGGACAAAATGTTTGCATGGGATGTAGTCAGAGGAGATGAAACAGCATGGATTGCAGAGAAAAAGGATTGTAAAGGAACAATCGACACGGTAAGGAGAATGATGAAAAAGAATACTCCTCTGATGACAAGAATGAGTTTTGAACAGCATGGTGAAATTGCAAATGCTACTCTTTGCTCTGCAAAGAAGGCTAAGCCTGATAATTATTTCCCGCTTAAAACTTCTGATGAAAGAATGAAAGATGTGACGAAGTATGGAGGATATACATCAGCCACAATTGCTTATTATTTTATTGTCAAGCATAAAGAAGGGAAGAAACAGAGTATAAGCATTGAGGGGATGCCCATATATTGTAAGGAGAGGGTGGAGAATTCTATAAATGGATTGGAGAATTACTGTATAGAACAATTGCAGTATGGTGATGTACAAATATTATATAGAAAGTTGAAAATACAATCATTGATTGAAGTAAATGGGTATAGGATGCATTTATCTGGAAAAACAGGTAATCAGCTAATAATGAGAAATGCTACTAATTTATGTCTAGAAGATAAATGGATACAGTATATAAAAAAGATAGAAAAGTATATCGAAACTGCTGTTTTAAATGAAATAATTAATACTCAAGAAAATGAATTGTTATATGATAAACTTGTAGCTAAGCATGTAAATACTGTATTTTCAAAGAGACCTAATGCGTATGGAGATAAATTGAAAAAGAAACGAGAAGAATTTTGCTCCCTTGAAATAAAAAAACAGTGCAAAGTTCTGCATGAAATTTTGAAATTAACGCAAATAGGAACGGTTGTGGCAGATTTAACATTGATAGGTGGGGCTGCACGTACAGGAATAATGCAGATTAACAAAAATATAAAAGAAATAGATAAAGTATTTTTGGTTGAACAGTCGATTACTGGATTATATGAGAAAAAAGAGAGCATTTTATCATTGTAATCATAGTGAATATACGGGGAGAAATATGAGTTGGAGAACAGTAGTTATATCCGGCAATGCGAAACTTGACTATCAAATGGGATATATGGTAGTTCGCAGGATGGACACAGTGAAAATACATCTAAGTGAAATGGAAATTCTCATAATAGAATCAACTGCTGTTTCTTTGACGGCAGCTCTATTAAGTGAACTTTCTAAAAAGAAAATTAAAGTAATTTTCTGTGATGAGAAGCGTAATCCCTCATCAGAACTTGTCAGTTACTATGGTGCACATGATACCAGTGCTAAGATACGGACACAAATTGCATGGAAATCAGATGTACAGAAAGCTGTATGGACAGAGATCGTCACGGAAAAAATACGTAAGCAGGCAGGACATTTAGCATATTGGAAATTGCCTGAGTCAGAAATGTTGTATGGGTATATTGGCGAGATACAGTTTGATGATGCAACCAACAGGGAGGGGCATGCTGCCAAGGTATATTTCAATGCATTATTTGGAATGGATTTCACAAGAACAGCAGAGAATAGCCTGAATGCAGCATTAAACTATGGTTATTCATTACTTTTATCATCCTTTAACCGCTGTGTCGTTGCCAATGGATATCTGACACAATTGGGCTTATTTCATGATAATATGTTTAATCCATTCAACTTAGCATCTGATCTAATGGAACCGTTCAGACCGATTGTAGATTATAAGGTGAAGCAAATGAATCCATCGAAATTTGAACATGAAGAAAAAATGGAGGTTTTGAAAATACTACAGGAAGAGGTCACGATCAATGGAAGAAAAGAATATGTAAATAATGCAATAAAAATTTACTGTAAAAGTGTATTTGACGCTATTAATGATGAGGATATTTCCGAAATAAGGTTTTACCAGTATGAGTTATAGATATATGAGAATAGTGGTGTTTTTTGATTTGCCGGTACTAACAGAGTCAAATAGAAGAGATTATAGAACCTTCCGAAAATACTTGATTAAATCTGGATTTATGATGGTTCAGGGATCGGTATATTGTAAATTGGCTCAGAATAGCTCTGTTGCAGATGCTGTGGTTGAAAATATTAAGAAAAATAAGCCGCATGAAGGAGTGGTACAGGTATTACGTGTAACAGAAAAACAATATAATAAGATGGATTTCATTGTAGGAGAAAGAACAGGGGATGTTCTTACTTCTGATGAAAGGTTGGTCATACTATGAAATTAATTTATGCAAAATATGGAATTGAGTTACAACTGATTGAAAATCAGGTAAACGTACTCGTAATAGAAAATCCATATGCTTTTTCTGACTTTCTTCATGAACTGCTAGAGCAGATTGATGGGAAGGAAGGAGATTTATTACTTTCCGATGGGGATACCGTACTTCCGCTAACTAAAAATGTAATATTCATTGATAATCCACTAACCGTAAATTGTAATGAAAAAAGGATAATTACAAAGTTATATAAAGAAATTTCGGATATAGTCAAGGCAGATATGTATGAGAAATATACAGAAATAAATACGCAGATAATATCATTTCTTGAAAAGGTACTAAGTAGTGTTCCGTACCATTTGGATATAGATGTTGGATTAGATGTAACGGCGTTATTAAAGGCATATGATGTGAAAATGTTGACAGAAGACGTAGATCCATTGGAAATTTTGATAGATTATTTACGGGCGTATAGTTCTGTCTGTGGGATTAGAATTTTTGTAACACTTAATCTAAAGTACTTCTTTACGCAAGAACAAATACAATAACTGTATGAGTTCTGTTTCTATGAAAAAATATTTTTAATAGACTTGGAAGGACAAAAGAAATATATCATCGAAGCAGAAAAGTATGTTATAATTGATCAAGATTTGTGTTTGATAGAGTCGGAAAATAATTAACAGCATTTCGCAAAATGTGATGGCTCGGTGATAATCTCATGTAATTTGAGGTTTGAGAGCCTTGTTAATTCAGATAGGAGTCAAACAAGAATGGCTCTGATAAAGTGTATATGCATGTTTGAGAGCCTTGTTAATTCAGATAGGAGTCAAACATGAACTCATTGACATAGCTTATCCCTCCGTTTGAGAGCCTTGTTAATTCAGATAGGAGTCAAACCATATCCCGTGCGCTTTCCCTTATTGCTTCGTTTGAGAGCCTTGTTAATTCAGATAGGAGTCAAACAAATACGGTGTGAATGAAGCTATCCTGCTTGTTTGAGAGCCTTGTTAATTCAGATAGGAGTCAAACACAGTTAAAAAGCAGCCATGTGTAGGCATTGTTTGAGAGCCTTGTTAATTCAGATAGGAGTCAAACTTATGTCCTTGAACTTCCACTTGATTAATTGTTTGAGAGCCTTGTGGTCCGTGAATACTTCAATAAACAGTTTTCTTTTTATGCGACAGGTCTTACTGATGAGAAGATGAGAGGACAGCTTCGGGGTTTTCAAGCCAGTTTAAATGAATATGGAGACAAAGATAAGAGCATTCCAAAAGACTGGTTTGATGCATTCACACGTTTGCGGAAGCTTCTTGAGGGCGATAAAGTGTATCGCGAACCTGTAAATAACAAAAGGGTAATATTTCTTGATGAGCTTCCATGGATGGATACGGCAAAGTCTGATTTTAAAAGTGCACTTGATTACTTTTGGAACAGTTGGGCATCAGCACAGGAGGATCTGGTACTGATTGCCTGTGGTTCTGCAACATCGTGGATCATTACAAATCTTCTTACTGATAAAAAGGGATTTCATAACAGAGTGACAAGACGTCTCAGCCTTGCACAGAATATTAATGAATTGTGTTTTAAGGAATATGGATATCTTCATAACGAATATTATAATCTTTTTCATTCGCTATATGATAAACCGGAGAAACATATGGCAATACTTGAAGCCTTGGCAAGGAATAAAGATGGCATGACAAGGTCAGAGCTTTCAAAAGAAAGAGAGATTGAAGGCGGCTCCATATTGACTAAGGATCTGCGTGAGTTGGAAGAGTGTGGTTTTATCCGGAGATTTAGCAATTTCTCAAAAGGAGAAAGTGAGTCACTTTATCAACTGATAGATCCGTTTACCTTGTTTAGCATTCGATTTATACAGAATAAAAAGTTTGATTCATGGAACGAGTATATTAATTCGCCGGGGTATAATTCATGGAGAGGAAATTCTTTTGAAATTGTATGCCTGAATCATATTGACCAGATAAAAACTTCTCTTGGAATTAGTGGAATCGAAACAAATGAATTTGCATGGAGAAGCACTAAAGCTGAAAAGGGCGCCCAGATTGATTTAATTATCAGTAGAAAAGACGGTGTAATTAACCTCTGTGAAATGAAGTATACAAACGAAGAGTATTCGCTGGATGCTGATGAGTATGAAAAGATTCAGAATAGAATGGTACAGTTTCAGAAAGAGACTGGTGCAAAAGAGGCTATCCACATAACATTGATCTGTGGAAATGGATATAAACAGAGTAAGTATTCAGGAATCGTACAAAATCTTATCATTGGGGATGATTTGTTCGATAACTGACAAAATTAAAAAGACTCCCCCGCCAGTGTCGGCTGATGGGGGAGTTATATTTATTTTGTCACATCAGGTATCTTCTTATCAGTGTACAGGATATGATTGATGAGCCAGTTTAACAGAAATTCGAGAAGCTCATTCAGGTATTCCTGGGGATTAGCATCAATCTCATCCGGATCAACCTGCTCCAGACGGTCAATGAAAGCGGCATGGGCACGCTTCTGGGCTTCCAGCCCTTCATAATGGATGCTCTCCATATATTCTTCTTCTTCAGAAAAATGGAACTTCGTATAATCCTCTAATTCCCCCAGTATGCTCATGATATCGTCGTAGCTGTCGCTGACCAGTGCTTTTACCAGATTGTTGGCACGCTCGATAATACGGAACAGCTCCTGGTGTTCGTTGTCAATGAAATCAATTCCGGTACGGAATTCATCTGTAAATTCACATGGATTGTCGCGGAGCATCCAGTCATCGGCAGCGGGCAGCTTACCAATCATGATATCGCTGCTAAGTATATGGCCGTAGAGCCATTTGGCAAGGAAATTCATAAGCTCCGTAAGGGTCTGCGTCTGACCGGAACCTGCAATCTGGGCGGAACGTTGTATTTCGGTTAATTTCTGACGGAAGAACTCATGCTGTGCACGTTGTTTGAGAAGCTCCGGGTCACGGATCTGCTCCATATATTCTTCTTCTTTGATGAAATGATGATCCGCATAGGCGGTCAGTTTGTCAAGGATGGCATTTACCTGTGTCTGGCGTTCCGCAGTCGGTTCTTCTTTGAGAAGCTCCAGCACACGATTGATCAGTTCAAACAGGTAACGATGGTCATCATCTAATGAATTAATGCCTATCAGGCAGTCATCTGTAAATTGAAACATATATAAGTACCCCTTTCATGTTTAATGTCGAATAAATAAACTTATAATTACAAACATTATACCATATAAACAGACAATTTTAAACTCCATTTTGTATTTTTATTGCAGTTTAAAATAGGCACTGTTAGAATGAAAGAAAAGTATGTCAGTCGGGGGTGGGCATCATGAGAATCGTCAGATTGGGAATCAGCCATTTTAAATCAATCAGGAAAGTCGTATTGAAGGATATCGAAAACGCATTGATTCTGGTGGGGCAGAATAATACGGGGAAAACGACAGTATTGGATGCAATCCGTGCTGTGGGAGGCGGCTACCAGATACAGCAGGAGGATTTCGATGAGTCAGGCTCCAATATCGAAATCGAGGTAGAGATTGCCTATGAGGAAGATGATTTTGCACAGATGCAGAGAAATGGCAAAATCAGCAGATATCGAAGAATGGATGCGTGGATGGATGACTTTTGCAGGAAGCTGCCTTCTTATAAGGATGGCTCACTTATCTTTACCTTCATAGCGAACAGGGATGGCAAGGTGCGTTATGATGACGGATTCCACAAGAACAATCGCTATATCAGGGAGATTTTTCCAAAGATATATTATGTGGATGCGGAGAGAAACCTTGGACAGTTCCAGAAGGATATGCTTCTCTTGCAGGAGGATGAGCAATTAAAGAAAATACGTGATAACTGCTGTCTGTTTAATCAGGCAAAGAAGTGCAACCACTGTTTCTCCTGTATTGGTCTGCTGAACCGGAAGACGCCGCAGGAATTGACGGCTTTTGAGACGATGCGATTGCTGGATTACAAGTTATACCGCCTGAATCTGGATGAATTTGCTACCAAGGTGAACGAGCATTTCAGAAGGAACGGCGGGCAGGACCAGATACTCTATTCCATGAACCGCAATACAGATGGTATGCTGACGGTAACTACGGAGCTATACCAGCCGTCAGGGCAGATTACGCGGCCTGTTGAGCGGATGGGAAAGGGAATGCGGAGCATCTATATGTTATCCTTGTTAGAAACATATACAGAAGATGAGTCACGAAGTCCCAGCATCATCATGATCGAAGACCCTGAGATTTTCCTGCATCCGACGCTGCAAAAGACATCAGGAGATATCCTGTACCGGCTGTCCAAGAAACACCAGGTTATCTTCTCTACGCACTCTCCTAATCTATTGCCTAATTTTAACACCAGACAGATTCGCCAGATGGTACTGGATGAAAATGGATATCCGGAAGCAAGAAGCAAAACTGACATAAGTGTCATTTTAGATAATCTTGGATATACAGCAAATGACCTGATGAATGTGAATTTTGTATTTATCGTAGAAGGCAAGCAGGACAAGAGCAGGCTTCCTTTGTTGCTTCGCCGCTTCTATTCGGAAATGTATGATGAAAATGGCAGACTGTCGAGAGTGGCGATCATTACGACCAACAGCTGTACGAATATCAAGACCTATGCCAACTTGAAATATATGAATCAGATCTATATTAAGGATCAGTTCCTGATGATCCGTGATGGTGATGGAAAAGACCCTGACCAGCTAAAACGACAGCTGTGTCGTTATTATGAGGAACAGGGAGCAAGAGATGCAGACAGATTACCGAGAGTTACGCCAAAGAATGTATTGATCCTGCATTATTATTCTTTTGAGAATTATTTCCTGAATCCTGAAATTATGTATCAATTGGGAGTGATTCCAAGTGTGGAAGCTTTTTATGAAATATTCCTGGAGAAATGGAAGGAATATCTGTATAAGATCAAAAGTGGCAAACATTTACAGGCGGTGATAGGCAGGAATATTGAAACCGTTGAAGATGTGAAGGAGCATATGGAAGAAATCAGGATCTATATGCGGGGACACAATCTGTATGATATTTATTACGGAAGATATAGGGAACAGGAGAATGAATTACTCACACGATATGTTGAACTGGCACCAAGGGAAGAATTTGCAGATATACTGGATTCAATAGACCGATTCATTTATTTTGAAAGCAGGAAAAGGCATTAAACCTTTACCAAATGCAGATTAAGGCGTATAATAAAAAGCTGACAAAAAAGAAACTGTATAAAAAGAGAAATGAGAGGTAAACGAATGAATAGGAAACACGAATGGTTCATAAAAGTACAGGCGTTGTGTATGGCTGCATTGATCACACTGGCTGCATTATGCCAGCCGGTCAGGGTGCATGCAGCGGAGGTTGTCCAGCCAAGTCTTGGTATTGATGTATCACGTTATCAGGGACAGATCGACTGGGCGCAGGTAGCGGCTTCCGGGGTACAGTTTGCTATGATCCGTGTGGGATACCGTACACAGAATACCGGCGTATTAAATGAAGATCCATATGCGAGATACAATTTACAGGAAGCGACTAAGGCAGGAATCAAGGTAGGTGCTTATTTCTTCTCTTCCGCTGTAAATGCACAGGAAGCAGTAGAAGAAGCAGAATTCACAGCCAATATTCTGGATAAATATCAAATCACTTATCCGGTGGCTTATGACTGTGAGGGCTTCCGCAACAGCACAAGCAGACAGTATGCATTGGGTAAGGATGTCAGGACAGCACTGGCTGTAGGATTTCTGGATGTGATTGCACAGAGAGGTTATACACCTATGTTCTATGCTTCCAAAAATGAGATGGAAGGAAGCAGGGACTGGAACATGGATGTGCTGGCAAGTAAGTATAAGGTATGGGTATCCTGGTATCCTGAACTGCCTTTCCCACAGACTCCGGCATGCACCTATACAGGAATCCATTCCATGTGGCAGTACACAGCCAAGGCTGCGATTGCAGGTGTGGGCGGTCTGGTAGATATGAATATTGCATATTTTGCCTATACAGAAGTGGCAGCTGCCAAGGATGCCTCCGGTGCAGTCCAGGTGGATGCAAGTGCAGCAGCAAATGTGCAGTATACAGAAGTATATGAGGTAGTCACACCAAGCAGCGAGAATCTGAATCTGAGAACTGTACCAAGTACAGCAAGCAATGATACAATTGTTGTAACGATTCACAGTGGAGACATGATCTTTCGAACCGGCGTTGGAAATAATGGCTGGTCCAAGGTATTGCTCAATGGTGTAGAGCTGTATGCCTCATCTTCTTATCTGAAAAAAGTAATGTAAATATGAGAATTGTCCAGAGTCAGCTGATTGACTCTGGATTTTTTTATACAAAAGCACTTGACAACAATGGTCAGAAAGACTATTATACAGAAAAGCAACTAATGCAGAGCATGTGATATATGTGATATAAATGAGAAAAGAGGAAAAGTTATGAAGCAGTCAAGTAAACGAAATCTGACAATGGTGATGGATTTATATGAGCTTACCATGGCGAACGGATATTTCAATGATGGAGACAAGACGGCCAGAGTCGCATTTGATGTCTTTTACAGAAAGAACCCGGACAGAGGCGGCTTTGCTATTTTTGCAGGTCTGGAGCAGATTGTGGAGTACATTGAAGATCTGCATTTTTCACAGGAGGATGTGGAGTATCTGCGTTCTTTAAATACATTTACGGAGGATTTTCTGCAGTATCTGCAGGACTTTAAGTTTACCGGTGATGTATATGCTTTTCCGGAAGGAACGATTATGTATCCAAACGAGCCTATTCTGACTGTAGTCGCACCGTTGATTGATGCACAGATCGTAGAGACTGCTATCCTTGCACAGGTGAATCACCAGTCACTGGTAGCAACGAAGACAGCCAGAATTGTAAAAGCAGCAGAGGGTAAAGCAGTGTCAGACTTCGGAGCCAGACGTGCGCATAACATGGATGCAGCAGTATATGGGGCTAGAGCTTCCTATATTGGTGGTGCAGCAGGCACAGCTACTGTTCTTGCCGGTCAGATGTTTGGCATTCCTGTCAGCGGAACCATGGCTCACAGCTGGGTTATGTATTACAAAGACGAATACGAGGCATTCAAGCATTATGCAGAGAATTATCCTGACAATACCGTATTACTGGTAGATACTTATGATACGATTAAGTCAGGTATACCAAATGCAATCCGTGTGGCAAGGGAAGTCCTGGAACCCATGGGCAAACGTCTCAAGGGTATCCGTATTGACAGCGGAGACCTTGCATATCAGTCTATCAAGGTCAGAAAGATGCTGGACGATGCAGGGCTGACAGATTGTAAGATTATTGTGTCCAACAGTCTGGATGAGCATACGATTTCTTCACTGAATATGCAAAAGGCAAGAATCGATGGTTATGGTGTAGGCGAGCGTCTGATCACAGGTGCTTCCAGTGATTATTCTGAGGATAGTATATCTCTGCTTGGTGCTGTGTATAAGATTGCAGCTGTGGAGGAAAATGGTGGATTTGCTCCCCGAATCAAGGTATCCGGTTCTGTTGAGAAGATTACCAATCCCGGTCTGAAGAAAGTATACCGTGTATACGATCAGAATGGTAAAGCCAAGGCGGATCTGATTGCCAAGGCAGATGAAACCATAGACATGTCACAGGAGTTCCGTTTCGTAGACCCGGATATGCCATGGAGAAATCTGAAATTCACACATTGTACAGTGAGACCTTTACAGGAAAAGATATTTGAAAATGGTAAATTAGTATATAAGCTCCCGACACTTAATGAAATCCGTGCTTATGTCAAGAAGCAGCTGGATGAGGAAATATGGGAAGAAGAGCAGCGTTTTGTCAATCCACATAAACACTATATGGACATGACACCTGATTACTATGATATGAAGATGAGCCTGCTTAATGATTCGAGAGCCTGAATAGTTATAAAATGTTTAGAGCCATACAATATGTGTGGCTCTAAGTAGATATGTAATGAAACAGAAAGGCAGGAAGAGAATGACACAGTGTAATCTGAAAGATATGGAATCCATGACGGAAGAAGAATATCTGGCGCAGTATAAGCCATCTGATTATGAGCGCCCTTCCGTCACTGTGGATATGCTGATTTTTACGATAACCCGCAATCAGCGTCTTGCTATGATACTGATCAAGAGAGGCGGGCATCCGGAGCGGGGCAAATGGGCAATACCGGGTGGATTCGTGGAGATGGATGAGTCATTGGAGGATGCTGCAGCCAGGGAATTGAAAGAAGAGACCAGTCTGGATCATATATATCTGGAGCAATTGTATACATTTGGCGATGTACACCGGGATAAAAGAACACGGGTCATTTCCGTGGCATATATGGCACTGGTTCCGGCTGACACATTACAATACACACCGGGGGATGATGCCCAGGATGCCTGTATGTTTGAGATAGAAAGGACTGCCCAGGGAGTGATTCTGCATGCGATAGGCAGGAATCTGACACTGACGGAGGCTGACCTTGCTTTTGACCATAAGGATATCATTGCAAAAGGTCTGGAACGCTTACAGAGTAAGGTGACTTATACGGATCTTGCACTGGAATTACTGCGAAATAAGGAGAAGTTCTCCATTTATGAGCTGCAGATCATTCATGAGGTGGTAACAGGGACAGAGCTTGACGTGGCGAATTTCAGACGGTCTTTTAAAAAGAAATTCATTGATACAGGGCGTGTGGAGAAGCTGGATGAGAAGTGCTACGATTATTCCAGAAAACCAAGCAGCTATTATAGATTAATCGGATAAAAGAGAAAGGTACGGTAGAGCTATGGAGACAGTTACATTAGGAAGCACAGGGCAAGATTCGTCATATCGGCATTACGAATCATCGTCTTGCAGTAGCCAGAGAAGCAATAGAATCGGGACTTTATGAGACTTTACAGTTCCCATTCTGCTATCTGGCAACGGATAAGGACATAGAACTGGTCGAGGCATGTAAGAAGGCGAATATGGGCTTTATTGCAATGAAAGCTTTGTCTGGCGGACTGATTACCAATTCTGCAGCTGCGTATGCTTTTGAAGCGCAGTATGACAACGTACTTCCTATCTGGGGTGTACAGAAAGAATCTGAACTGGATGAGTTCATCTCCTATATTGACAATCCACCTGTTATGAATGAAGAGTTACAGGCAGTCATTGACCATGACAGAGAGCAGTTAAGTGGTGACTTCTGTCGTGGCTGCGGTTACTGTATGCCATGTCCTGTAGGAATCGAGATCAATAACTGTGCGCGTATGTCACTGCTGCTTCGCCGTTCTCCATCGGAGCTGCAGCTTACAGAAGAAGTACAGGGGAAGATGAAGAAGATTGAGAATTGCCTGCATTGTAACCAGTGTAAGAGCAAATGTCCTTATGGACTGGATACACCGACATTACTTGCCAAGAACTATGAAGATTATAAGAAGGTACTTGCAGGAGAAGTAAAAGTAAATTAGAAAAACTGATAGAGGCAAAGATATCGGATGACAAAGAGGGGTGATAAGTTATGATCATACGAAGAAACTACAGAGCCTGTCTGGATAAGGCTGGCTTAGAGGAAGACATGGAAGCAGCTATAAAGTCAGCAATTGCCCGGGATAAAGAGAGGGTAAGCGAGGCGGTTACAGAGCATCGCTGTCTGACTGTAGCCATGTATCAGCATGAAAATATGCTCTTTTTGTACATGGAGGCATTGGAGAAGGATTTGGAACCGGCTGCGCTTTTTCCAGAGTTATCAAAGCTGCTTTTGCCATGGCCTCAGAAGGATGGACCCGAATACTGGACCAGGATGTATGAGATTTTTTATCATGATATTCCAACAGATGAGGCATATTGGGCAAGGAAAGGGCATAAGACGAGAAGAGGCAGAATTGCTTATTTATTAGAGGATAAGCTTTTCTCCTATACCTATTATCATAAGGCGCTGGTAGATGAGGGACTGTTAGAAGGTGACAGATATCAGTTCATTGCGCTTCATGAAAATATTTTATTTTCTTATTTTGAGGAACCAAAGGAATTTACACATATTAAGAAAGAATCCACAGAAGAGTCTAAAGTGATCAAGGATTGGCTGGCTGCAGATCCGGAGAGCCATTTTGACCATACTTTATCAGGAAAAGACAACTTCCTGCTTCTGCCGGAGGTTTTTTCCATGGGAGTGGAGGATAGTGATGAAACAGTATAATATATTGGATTACGGCGCAATAGCCGATGGGGTAACAAATAATGCTGCTGCGATTCAGCAGGCAATAGATGAGGCATCCGCAGAGGGTGGGCGTGTGGTGATTCCACAGGGTAAATATCTGAGTGGAACCCTTGTTTTAAAGAGCAACATAGACTTCCATCTGGAGAAGGGGGCAGTCCTGATCAGCAGTTTGAACCAGGAGGATATTATGGATTTTGCCAAGCTCTTTGAGGATGACAATGCATGTACCGGCTGGGATGGCGGCTGTTTCCTTTTTGCATGCCATGAGGAAAATATCACCATATCCGGTGAGGGCGTTATCTACGGACAGGGTGATAAGGTATTCATAGATGATGATGTGGATGGAGGCGCACATGAGTGTCCTCTTAGTGTGACAGCATTCAGACCAAGAACGACATTTCTGGAGGATGTCACCAATCTGACAGTCCGGGACATTACGATTCAGGATGCGGCATTCTGGACGTTGCATATGGCTGGCTGTCATCATGTGAGAGTGCAGGATATTAAGATACTCAATGACGTCAGAGGTGCAAATAATGATGGTATTGATCCTGACTGCTGTAAGGATGTTCTGATTACAGGATGTCTGGTAAAGACAGGGGATGATGCCATTGTAATCAAGACAACGAAGCCCATGACACAGAGGTATGGAGCAAGTGAAAATATTGTCATCAGCAACTGTATTCTGTATTCTCATGACTCTGCACTCAAGATCGGAACAGAGACACATGGAGATATCAGAAATGTAATCCTGAGTGACTGTGTGATAAAGGACTGTTCCAGAGGTGTAGGTATCTGGGTGAGAGATGGTGCGACTATAGAGGACGTTCACATTCATCATGTGACAGGCAATGTCCTGAAATATGCAGACGGTATCGGAGAGCATAGAACCAGAATGTGGTGGGGCAATGGAGAACCCATTTTCCTCAATGCGACCTATCGTAATGGAGAACATCATAATCCTGGTAAAATCCGTAATATTACGTTTGACCATATTTATATGAAAGCAGAATCCAGTATCTTCGCCGCAGGAGAAAAAGATGCAGTAATAGAGAATGTGCAGCTGACCGACCTGAATATTACCATGTGCCATCAGGGTACACAGCCAAGCGGATATTTTGATGAGCAGCCTTCGGAAAAGAATGTGTATGAACATACAATACCTGCAGTGTATGGCAGATATGCAGAGGATCTGGTTGTAACTGGGCGTGTACATTATGAAGAGCCATACAATGTGGAGAGCAATCCGATACAACAGTTGGACAATTGTAAAAATACTCAAATTTCCATGCAGGAAGTATAGAACTGAAATATTTTAGGGAATTTATATGATAAAGAAGTGGATAAAAATTCTTTTTTGTAGCAAATAATTATTTAAAAATAGCAGACAAAAGTGTATAATAGTAGAATAATACGTAGATTTTACAGACAATACAAACTGACAGTGTATTAAACAGGAGGTAATATCATGCCCAAGAAACCGGTCATTGATAAGGAGTTATTTAAAAGAAGTGTATCATATAATGTAAAGACCTTGTACAGAAAGACATTAGAGGAAGCCACAGACCAGCAGATATTCCAGGCAGTATCTTATGCTGTGAAGGATATGATCGTGGATAACTGGATCAAGACTCAGGAAAATTATGAGAAGAAAGATCCAAAGATTGTATATTATATGTCCATGGAGTTCCTGATGGGACGTGCGCTTGGCAACAATATGATCAATCTTAGGGCATATAAGGAATTCTCAGAGGCTCTTGAAGAACTTGGGCTGGATATCAATGTAATTGAAGATCAGGAGCCAGATGCAGCGCTTGGTAACGGAGGGCTTGGCAGACTGGCAGCCTGCTTCCTTGACTCTCTGGCAACACTTGGTTATGCAGCATATGGCTGTGGTATCCGTTATCATTACGGTATGTTCAAGCAGGAGATTCGTGACGGCTATCAGATCGAAGCACCGGATGACTGGCTTCGTGATGGCAACCCATTTGAACTGAGAAGACCTGAATACACCAAGATTATCAAGTTTGGCGGACATGTATGCACAAGAGAAGAGAATGGCAGACTTTATTTCTATCAGGAAGACTATCAGTCAGTTAAGGCTGTTCCTTATGACCTGCCTATCGTAGGTTATGGCAATGATGTAGTGAATACTCTTAGAATCTGGGATGCACAGCCTATGGACTGCTTTAGTCTGGATTCCTTTGATAAAGGTGATTACCAGAAGGCAGTAGAGCAGAACAACCTGGCTAAGAATATTGTAGAAGTCCTTTACCCGAATGACAATCATTATGCAGGTAAGGAGCTTCGTCTGAAACAGCAGTATTTCTTTATTTCTGCATCTGTACAGACAGCAGTAGAGAAATATATGTCCAGACATGATGATATCCATAAGTTCTACGAGAAGGTTACATTCCAGTTAAACGATACACATCCTACTGTTGCAGTAGCAGAATTGATGCGTATTCTGTTGGATGATTACCACCTTGAATGGGATGAAGCATGGGAGATCACAACAAAGACCTGTGCTTATACCAATCATACCATTATGGCAGAAGCTCTTGAAAAATGGCCAATTGACCTGTTCTCCAAGCTTTTACCACGTATTTATCAGATCATTGAAGAAATCAACAGAAGATTTGTCATCGAAGTGGCAAACAAGTATCCTTCTGATGTAAATAAGATTGCCAAGATGGCAATTATTGCAGATGGTCAGGTTAAGATGGCGCATCTGGCTATCGTTGCAGGTTATTCTGTCAATGGTGTAGCCAAGCTGCATACAGAGATTCTGAAGAATCAGGAGCTGAAGGATTTCTATGAAATGTATCCATGGAAATTCAACAATAAGACAAATGGTATTACACAAAGAAGATTCCTTCTCCATGCAAATCCATTATTGTCAGATTGGGTAACTTCCAAGGTAGGAGATGGATGGATCACAGATCTTCCACAGATCGCAGGCATTGCAAAATATGCAGATGATCCTAAGGCTCTCAAGGAGTTCATGAATATCAAATACCAGAACAAGGTTCGTCTGGCTAAGTACATCAAGTTACACAACGGCATTGATGTAGATCCGAATTCCATCTTTGACGTACAGGTTAAGAGACTGCATGAATATAAGCGTCAGTTACTGAATATTCTGCATGTTATGTATTTATACAACCAGTTAAAGGCGAATCCAAACATGGATTTCTATCCAAGAACATTTATTTTTGGCGCCAAGGCAGCAGCTGGCTATATGAATGCCAAGCTGACAATCAAGTTGATCAACTCCGTAGCTGATGTAATCAACAACGATGCTTCCATTAAGGGCAAGATCAAAGTTGTATTTATTGAGAACTATCGTGTATCCAACGCAGAGATCATCTTTGCGGCAGCAGATGTATCTGAACAGATTTCTACAGCCAGCAAGGAAGCCAGCGGTACAGGTAACATGAAGTTCATGTTAAATGGTGCACTGACACTTGGTACAATGGATGGTGCAAACGTAGAAATCGTAGAAGAAGTAGGAGCAGAGAATGCATTTATCTTCGGTCTTAGCTCTGATGAAGTCATTCGTTATGAGAACAATGGTGGCTATAATCCTATGGATATCTACAATTCTGACCAGGATATCCGCAAGGTAGTAGACCAGTTGGTAGATGGCACCTACTCCAAGGGGGACAGAGAGTTATTCAGAACATTGTACAACTCACTGCTGAATACCCAGAGTACAGATAAGGCAGACCGCTATTTCATTCTGAAGGATTTCCGCTCTTATGCAGAAGCACAGAAGAAGGTGGAAAAGGCTTACCGTAATACACAGGGCTGGGCAAAGAGCGCACTGCTCAATACAGCACATGTTGGTAAGTTTACATCCGACAGAACCATTCAGGAATATGTAGATGATATCTGGCATCTCGACCATGTAGATATTGAGTAATAATTGAGACTGGAAAGGTCCTACCTGTCTAATGAAAATTAGCCGGGTAAGACCTTTTTTATTGAGTATGTCTATGTGCTGATAAATTCGCGTGTAAATTTATTGCGAAAAGGAAACGATATGAGTATAATATTTTAGAAGATCAGAACACAGGATAGTATTGAGTTCTGGGGGGAATAACAGTGTGATAATAATTTGCACAGTAGATGTGCATGGAAATGAGGAGAGTTATGAAAAAGATAAGAAAATGTGCAATTATGATGGCAGTTATGCTGGGTGTATTACAGCTGAATATGGTAGCCTGGGCAGCAGAGGATGAGATTCCTGTTGTGGAGCAGCAGGATGTGGAGCTGGCAGATGGCAATTATACGATCAGTGTAGATCTGGAAGGCGGAAGCGGCAGGGCTTCTATTACAACTCCGGCAGAGATGAATGTAGTATCTAAGAAAGCA